>CDZR01007271.1_pt1 | contig 50031 bp, 47 predicted proteins | sample 554781 | NCBI WGS metagenome assembly CDZR01 (sample SAMEA3182065, study PRJEB8094) | gut metagenome | biome: human; feature: gut; material: Stool; isolation source: human stools | place: Canada | collected 2013-01-28
AAATTATAATAAGAATAAATACATAGAACTTAAAAGAGTAATATAACAAGACTTTAGCAGTTATTATTAATAATTAGGGAAATAAATTAATATTAATAAATATACCGAATGTAAACATTCGGTATAAAAAATAATTATACTTATAAGTAGTAAATTTAAACAACTGCTTCTTTTAAAGATTCAGCATATTTTACGGCATAAACAGCTCCGACAGCACCATCTGCTGCAGCAGTAATAACTTGCCTTAAAGGAGTATTTCTGACATCCCCTATAGCAAAAACTCCATCTATAGACGTTTTCATTGTACTATCAGTAATTATAAATCCTGATTTATCCTGTTCTAGCTGTCCATGAACAAAGTCCACATTTGGTGTAATTCCAATATAAGGAAATATTCCGTCTACAGACAATTCAGATTCTGATGCATTTTTAACATTTTTCAACAGTACAGAACGCACCAAATCGTCGCCTTTAATTTCCAACACAACAGAATCAAAAATAAATTCTAATCTATCATTCTTAAAAGCTCGTTCTTGAACAATTTTATCTGCTCTTAACTCATCTCTTCTATGGATTAGGTATACCTTTGATGCAAATTTGGTTAAATACATAGCTTCTTCAACAGCAGAATTACCTCCGCCGACAACTGCAACAACTTTATCTTTATAAAACGCAGCATCACATACTGCACAGTAGCTGACACCACGTCCAATAAATTCTTGTTCGCCAACTACCCCAAGTTGCATAGGTTTAGCACCTGTTGCAATAATTACAGATTTAGCACGATATTCGGTATCCTTTGTTTTTATAATTTTTGGATTTGAAACTAAATCGACAGCTACAATTTCTTGCATCGGAAACTTATTAATACCAAACAAATCAGCATGTTCCTCAAATTTTTCCATAAGCTCAAAACCGCCAATTTTTGCAAAACCAGGGTAATTTTCTAATTCTAAATAGTTTGACGGTTGACCACCCAACATACTAATATCAACAATAGCAGTAGATGCCGCGCCTCTTGATGCGTACAATCCGGCTGAAAACCCGGCAGGCCCACCACCTAAAATAACTACATCAAATTCTAAAACTTGCATATTATTATCCTCAATTTCCTACAACACTTTCACCTGCAATTTTTTCACCTACAATTGCATACTTTGCAGTTTCTGATTTTATAATTTTACCACTAACATCCGAATAAGTATCCAATTGTATAGAATCAAAACCTTTAAAGGTATCCCCATTTAACTCAATTTCAACAGTATCAGTCAAAATCTTATTGCCATATTTTCCTGACTTTTTAAAAACTACATAATTAGTTTCAGCTTTGTTAATTGTTATATCAGCTTTAGCACCGTTAAATGGATTACTTAAAGTTATGACGTTATTTGTTCTTGATAAGTTCCATAAATCTAAACTATTTTGCTTAAACGTAATAGGTGAATCAGTATCAATAATTTTAGATGTTACTCTCCAAGTTCCATAAAATGAATTCGGAACCATTGTTACAGAACCAGTCAAAACCTTATTTGAAGAATTTGCCATAGCAATACTATATTGTGAGCACATTAAAACAGACATAACAAATAAAAATATTATAGATATTATATTATAGATATTCTTCATAAGTAAAAAAGCTATGCTAAAGACATTTTAGCCTGTAATGACCTTGCAGAATCTTCATAACCCGCACGCCCCATAAGAGCGTATGTATAATTCTTAGCCTGCTCGACACCCGGCTGATTAAATGTATTTATATTATACAATTCACCTGCAATTGCAGTCTGTACTTCTAGCATATATAAAAGTTGTGCAATATTATACCCGTCTACTTTTGGTAATGTTATTGTAACTGTTGGGCGTGCATAATCTGATAGAGCAACTCGAGTTGAATCAGCTTCCGCATTGAGCAATGAATTGATTGTTTTTCCACCCAGATAGCCAATACCAGTATACTCAAAAATTCTAGGAATTTCTAAAATAGTATCAAATTCTTCAACCCTAATAAAATTGATAATTTTATTATTAGGCCCTTCATTATATAACTGAATTTGTGAATGTTGATCAGTAGCACCTAATGCAGCGATAGGAGTTGGACCTACATGAACATGATTTCCGTTTAAATCTTCATTTTTACCTAAAGATTCGGCCCACAATTGCACATACCAATCTGCTACATACTTTAACCTGCTTGAATATGGCATCATAACAGATATATCTTTACCCTTTTTAGTATCCATCAAGTACTGGATTAAAGCATTTTGAGCTGCGATATTTTCTTTGATATCTGTATTTTTTAACGCCAAATCCATATCTTTTATACCATTTGTTATTTCATCAATATCTAATCCCAGTAAAGCAAACGGTAATAATCCAACAGCAGAAAAAACAGAAAATCTTCCACCAACATCATCCGGCACAACAAAAGTTTTATACCCTTCTTGTTCTGCAATTTGGCGTAATATACCTGTTTTCTTGTCGGTAGTTGCTACGATATTTTTTCTATAATCATCTCCCAATTCTTTTTCTAATCTATCTTTAACAATCAAAAATTGAGACATTGTTTCAGCGGTATCACCGGATTTAGTAATTACATTAATTAATGTTTTTTTCAAATCAAGAATATTTAATAAACCATTTATAGAATCCGGATCAATATTATCTAGGAAGAAAATTCTAGGATAACCATCTCTTTGCTCTTTTGATAATAAATTCCAATATGGTTTAAGAAGAGCTTCAGTAACAGCTAAACCTCCAAGAGCAGAACCTCCGATACCCAAGACTAAAAGATTATCAAATCTATTACGAACCAGAGCAGCATATTCTTTTACATACCAAACAGTTTCTTCACTATAGCCAAGATTCATCCATTGAAGCCATTGACCTGGTTTATCTTTTCGTTTGTTCAAATCTGCAATTATCCATGCAATTTTATCTTTGTATTCGTCAAATTCTTGAGACAGATTAAGACCGTTTTCTGCTCCTACAACTAAAGCATCAGCGTTTCTGTAATCGAATTTAATCATCCTACCCAATACCCTTTCTTATATAAACTTAACAGATACTTCTATTTTATATAATCAAATTTAAAATACAAGAAAATAGGGAAGGAGGATTAATATTTATTTACTAAAAACTAGCCAACTTAGCCATTCTGATTAAATTTGAAGGTTCTTTCAATATTCTTAGATATAACACTTTTTATTGAATCATATTCAGTTTGCAATGCAGTATGTTCAGTATCAATATTTTTTAATTCCATATCATAGATACTATCTTTGGCATCTATATCTTTCATTGCTCTGTTATATTCTGCTTCAGCCTTTGCAACAAGCTCACTGTTATCAGTTTCTTCGGTAATATTACTACAAGTTTTATAATCCAAAGATTTCCAGTTAAAGGATTTATCAACTTGTTCCATAGTTACAAGACCGCTTTCTAAAGCAAATTCAAGCCATTCAGAAGAAGAGGCAAGACCATTTTCAATAATTTTATACCCTTGTTTCATTCTATTAAACATATTAGTATACCACTGAGCTTTTGCATCAGCATTTCCGGTATTAGCAGTATCATTTTCGTCAACCCAGGCATACTTAGGTTCACCATATTCTTCTATCATAGATTCCACAATGAACTCTTGAATAACTGTTTTATATTCATTTGTAAAAGCAATATTATTTTCAGCAAGAATTTTAAGAAGTTTATCAGTATCTAATAAATCCTTTGTTGTAAGTTTACCATCTTCAATAAGTTGTTCTAATGGAGATTTTTCCAAAATTGACGGTTTATAACCAACTTCAATAAAACCTAAATAAGCATCTTTTATAGTTTTATATTCATCTAAAACTTCAGTATAAGTCTTACCAGATTTTAAAACTTTATTAATATCAATACCTTTAGCTGCTAAATCTGTACCGGTTTCTCTCCATTCAAGTAATTTATCTGCAAATGCACCATAGTTGAAGTATTCTTCTGTAGTACGAATTGCATCCAAAATTGATTCTGCAAGTTCATCAAGAGCCTGCTTAAAACCAATTTCATCACCGCTTGATGGAGATAAATTATATTTATATACTGATTTTGCATCAACAGTGCCGTCTGCATCCAAACTAACATTAAAGCTATGCTTATCTTCAACTGAGTCATATTTTAAAGAATTCACAGTATCCAAAAGCGTTGAACCTATTGTATAAGTATAATTATAGTTGTCTTCAGGATTTTCAGTGTCAGTATATGATAATTCAGGATTGCCTGTAACTGTAATAGTACCGCTGGCATCTTTTGTAAAAGTAATTTCAACGCCTGTAGCATCGTCGGTAATCACAATAGTTTCAGAACCATCATCACCTCTTGTATAAACTCCAGGAAGAGATTCTTCAATCTTACCTACTGATGAACTTTCAAAACTTACAGAATTCAACATTTCTTGAATTGCAGCAGCACCCTCATCAGTAAGTCCCATATTTTTCAAATTCGGAATACTATATGTATTATTTGAATTTGTAAATGCATTCTTAAACTTTTGAGCCAATTCTTGAGCATTTCCTGAAATATCAATAGATATAAGATTAGTTGAATCTTTAGAAATTTTTGGAGAGTTATTGTTTGATAATAAATAACTTTCCATAATTTCTTTTGAACCAACTTTTAATGCATTATCTGCATCAACATAATCTTTGTAAAATTTTTCAAACTTATCAGTTTCTAATGAATTTTCATAACTGCCATAAGCTTCGTACATTTCTCTTAAAGTTTCAGGACTAATAACATCGAATGGTACAGGATAACCTTCGTTAACCATATTACCTAATTGATCAAAATATGTAGTTGTATATTCTAACCCATGTGATTTTAAATATGCGTTTAAATTTCCGTTAGATTTTTCGAATAAATCAGCTTCAGATTCACTAACCAAAAGTTGCCCTGATGAATTTACAAGACCATATTGGTTATTATATGAACTGTAAGCAGTTAAAGCATTATAAGTTAACAACTGAGATTGAGAATTTCCTTCAGCATCATAATTTGAAAACATTAAATTAGCATCATTTAATGCGCTAATATAACTTTCACTAGCTTGAGAACTTTGAGTAGCCAAGCGCATTTTAGCATTATTAATCGTTTGTGATCTCAACTCGTTATCAGCTAAACGAGCTGTTATCGATAATAATCTGGCTTGTGATGCCGCCATTCCCATTGTTAGCCGATCCTTTCATTTTCCTTGTAACTTTTCTTATCTGTATAGTCGGCATAATCCCATAAAACTTTAGCACTTAGAGAAAATTATTAAGAGTTTGTTACAATTGTAAAATACAATATTAATAATAAAAAAAAGAGCAGATTTATCTACTCTTTATTATTCATCCATCATTATTATATATAATTTAATTAACCAACTGAACTAAATGAAGAACTTGAAGAACAAGAGAATGAAGAAGCTCCTGAGAAAGCTGCTCCACCAAATGAAGCTGCTGCCATTCCGCTATCACCTAAAGTTGCAATTGCAGAAGAAAAAGAACCCATAAATCCAGAATAATCACTATCTGAAGAATAATCAGCTGAGTTTGAATAAGCTGCATAATTTATTGCAACCGGATTAGAAGATATATAAGAATCATACTCACCCATTGTCAAAGTGCTTTTCGCATCACTTAAACTCATTGCTAAAATACCTGAGTTTTCAACAGGATGATTTTTAACATTTGAATTTTTATTAGTTGTTGATGATTTTGAAGCCTTTGAATTGAATAATAGTATCATTTTAATCTCCTAATATCTCAATATTCTCTACACTTATATAAAGGATAAAAAATTTATCTGATTTCAGCATGAATTATTTTCGTTACAAATGTTAACAAATAAGAATGAATAAAAAAATAATATTAGACAGAAAGCCTATTTTATTCATGCCATGTTCATTATTTGATGATTACCAAACCAAATATTTAAAACCTTTGACTTAGACATCTAAACCTATAGATTGATGTGCATTTCACCAAAGAGTTATAGTATTGATATGTAGATTAGGGAGGAAGAGAAGTTGAAAAAACTATTTTTGATATTCGGATTCTTAATTACATTTGCATTAACATCAGTAGCAGCTTTTGCTAACAGCAATTATCTGCACACAATAACTTTAGAAAGAAATAACACAGGATATAATATTATACTTGGCTCAGATAAGATGGCAAAAGTAATTAAAAAATCACCGTCAGAACGTGAAATGGTTCTTGAATTAAGTGGAATTACCTCTTCAGATACAGTAAATGCATTATATAAAGGAACTAATAACATTGATAGTTTGGTTGTTGAAAATATAGCACCAAATAAACTAAATATATATATAACAGCTGACAATATCAATGATTCAACAATAATAATGGAACCAAGTAATGGTGAAGCCGCAATTGTGGGAGAAACCGTACCACTAGAGAAGACATTGTGGATTATCTTTGTTCTTGCACTATTTGCTGTAATTTTCAAAGTTTCAAAAGATATTTCAGAAGAAGATAACAAAATTTTGATTAAAAAAGACATAAAAGATAGAGAAATTGAATTATATAAACAATATAGAAATGAAATTCTATCAAATCCTAGCATAAACTCTCATAAAGACATGCGAATGAGAAGAATGCTTAAAAAGATTGACAGAAAAATTGATGAAAGATTAACATCAATCATCAGATAGATTTTAAACCTCGAAAACTTAAATATATCCCTAAAACATTTTATGTATAGCAAGTTAAAAAAACTTGCTTTTTTATTTTATTATAATAATTTAGTGATGTACAAAATATGAAGAAATAATAGCTTCAATACGTTTTGCAGAATCACCGGTTCCATAAGGATTTTGAACCTTTAGACGAGACTCAGAACGTGATTTATTTAAAATTTCAGAACTCAATCCCACAATTTTATCATACTCAGCTCCGACTAAAACTGAGACACCTGCATCTATACCTTCTTGGCGTTCAGTCTCATATCTCATAACAAGAGTCGGACAGCCAAAAGACGGAGCCTCTTCTTGAATACCACCTGAATCTGTCAAAATAAGTTTTGCATTCTTCATTAAGTAAACAAGATAAGGATAATCTAAAGGTGCTAATAAATATATATTTTTATACTTATCCAAGCGAGAATATATTTTATCTTTAACATTTGGATTTGGATGAACAGGTATCACAAAATGATGATCAGTATATTTATTTACAAGATACTCAATAGAATCCAAAATTCTGTCAATTCTATTTCCGTGATTTTCACGTCTGTGAACAGTAATTAATATCAACTTATCATCAACCGGAATCTTATTTGATAAATAAAAACTTTCAGCTTTATTCATAGTATCGTCAGACAAACAAAATAATGCATCAATAACAGTATTACCTGTAACAAATATTTTATTATCAGGTATATCTTCTTTTAATAAAGCTTTTTTATTTTTTTCAGTGGGTGCGAAATTTAATTCCGCAACTCTGGAGGTCATTTGCCTCATAATTTCTTCAGGAAAAGGTTCAAAAATATCATAAGAACGAAGTCCTGCTTCAACATGAAAGACTGGAATTTTACGATAAAAACTTGTTAAAGCACCGCACAATACTGTCATCGTATCACCTTGCACTATAGTTGCGTCAATATTATTATGGGCAAAAACACCATCAAGTGCAGTAAGTATTCTTGATTGAACTTCCGCTAAAGATTGATTTGGACGCATACAATCCAAATTCACATCAGCCTTTAAATTAAAATAACTCAATGTTTGATTTGATAATTCTTTTTGTTGCTCTGTATTGCAGAGAATAACTTTGTATTTGTCCGGATATTTCTTTAGCTCTAATATAACAGGTGCAAGTTTTATAACTTCCGGTCTTGTTCCAAAAATAAATAATATATTCTTCTTATTCATAGGCACAGTTTAGTATAAACACTTAAGTTTTGCAACAACAAATAATTAAATATAAAGACTAATCAAATAGCTAATTTATTATCCCAATAATATTTTATAATTAGCTCAAAGAAGGAGGGAACAATGATTGATTTATATACACTGGACACATGTCCTTATTGTCAAAAAGTCATGAAATATATGAAAGAGCATAATATTAAATATCACAAATTTGATACCAGCAACAATGATAATGTATTAAGACTTCTATCAATTGGAGGAATTGATCAGGTTCCATTTCTATATAATGAAGATACGAATGATAAAATATATGATTCAGACAAAATTATTGAATATGTAGAAAAAAATATAAGCAGGGACAGCCATGTATAATAATTATAATGAATTTAAAAATACTTATATAGATACAAATGAATGTACCTCCAGAGGAGCATGTTCTATCGCTCCTAATATCGCCTCGCTTCAAGTAATAATAATTTATTTTATAAAACAACTTGCTTATTATGTCATAAAACTCGAAAAGTTAGGAGCTAATAACGTTTCAATAAAATATGAGATTATCAATGATTTAGCCAGTTTAGTCTCAATAAATGAATTTAGTGAAAAACAATTGTATGCAATACTTGCAAAAGATTATCAACTATATACTGAAGCAAAAAAAGCGTATCATGAAATTTGCACTCAAAAAGGAATATTCGCTAAAGATTTAAAAAACCAATTGGAATTTAATGAAAATACAACTGTATCAAAAGCAATAGCCCAAGGAGAAAAATTATTTTTAGAAAAATATAATAAATTAACTTCCGGCCAAAAAAATCTTATTTCAATTTTACAAATTCTCCTGAAAAGTGCATCCATGAATCTGATAAAATTAAACGAATTCAAAGATTTTGATGACAATGTTTATCAAAAAATATTAACCATACTTGATATGTTTAATCATGGAAAAGTAAGTAACAAGCAAATTAAAGACAGTATATCAGAACTTGCAGAAATAGATAACAAACTCCAGTTTGAAATAAGTGAACTTTTATTAAAAAAATTTGGAGGGATTTCAAAAGTCAACGTATCTCATTCTACAAGAAAAGGTAAAGCAATTCTTGTATCGGGAAATAACTTTGCAGATTTACTAAATATACTAAACGAAACAAAAGACAAAAATATAGATGTATACACTCACTCCAACTTATTAATAGTCCATGCGCTAAAAGAATTCCAACAATATCCGAACCTGCGAGGACACTACGGGGATACAACAGAAAGCTGTATACTGGACTTTGCAACATTTCCAGGTTCAATACTATTAACTAAAAATTCCAGAAGTAATACTGAATATTTATACAGGGGAAGGTTATTTTCAAATGATTACATAATACATCAAGGGGTTGTAAAAATTGAAAATGAAAACTATTCAGAACTCATTGAAAGCGCAGAAAAGGCAAAAGGATTCACTAAGGGAAAAATAAAGGATGATACACCTCTCGGTTATAATGAAGACGAATTAAATAATGAAATAAATAAATTAACAGAACGCCTGAAAAAAAATGAAATCAAAAAACTATACATTATAGGTATGAATCCATACTCAGAAATCCAAAAAGAATATTTTAAAGAATTCTTTTCTTTATTAAAACCAGAAGAATTTGCCTTAAGCTTTTCATTTGAAAGTAAAAAAGATAATGTTCTGACAATTAATATTGGAAATTATAATCCTCTCGCGATAAATATAATCCACCAAATATTTGAAAAATACGAGATTGACAGTAATAAAATAGTATTCTTCTTTACCACTTGTGATGTTATGACAATTTCTAATATTGTTATGCTGAAACACGTAAAAGCAAAGAATATTTATATGGCAACCTGTCCTCCGATGCTTGTAAATCCTTCAGTATTTGATACATTTAGAAACGAATACAGCATAAATTTAACAGATACACCACATAATGATTTAGAAAAAATTAGAAAAGAATAACGGCACCTGTATCCAGGTGCCGTTATTAAAATTATAAACCAATAAATTAGTATCTGTAATGAGCAAATGCTTTATTTGCTTCAGCCATTTTGTGAGTATCTTCACGTTTTTTACATGCTGAACCTTGAGCATTTGAAGCATCAATCAATTCATTAGTTAATTTTTCGATAAATGATTTGCCGCCTCTTTTCTTAGCTGCTTCAATCAACCAAGAAGAAGCTAATGCAAAACCTCTATCAGCTTTAACTTCAATAGGAACTTGATATGTAGAACCACCAATACGACGAGCTTTAACTTCTAATAAAGGAGTAGCATTTGTCATAGCTTTCTTAAAAATTTCAATTGGATCTTCATTAGTTCTTTCTTTAATTCTTTCCATAGTAGCATAGAAAATTCTTTCAGCTAAAGACTTTTTTCCACGTCTCATAATTCTGTTGATAAATTTAGAAATATCAACACTATTATATACCGGATCAGCTAAAGGAATTCTTTTTGCAGGTTTAGAACGTCTTGACATTACTTCTTACCTCCTTTTTTATCTCTTTTAGCACCGTATTTTGATCTACTTTGAGCTCTGTTAGCAACACCTGCAGTATCTAAAGTACCGCGAACAATGTGATAACGAACACCAGGTAAATCTTTAACACGACCGCCACGGATAAGAACAACGCTGTGTTCTTGTAAGTTATGACCGATACCCGGAATATAAGAAGTAACTTCAAATCCGTTAGTTAATCTGACTCTGGCAACTTTTCTAAGTGCTGAGTTTGGTTTTTTAGGGGTTGTAGTATAAACCCTTGTACAAACTCCACGTCTTTGAGGACAATTCATCAAAGCTGGAGATTTAGTTTTTGATTTTAGCTTTCTGCGTTCCTCGCGTACTAACTGATTAATAGTTGGCATAATTTCTCCTTTTAATTTTACCAAATTTGCCCTGCATAAGTCCTATTGAGAGCTTGGGCTTCGCGTCTCGACTTCACATCTTATACTAACCGTCAAATCCAGCACGAAAATTTCGACTAGTACATATCTATCAAACATCAAGCAAAGTTAATTGTCAACAGAATATTAAGAACTTATAGCCGAAATTTTCATTGTAAACTTAGTCAGCTTAGTTTTAATATTATTAAGATAAAATTTTTAGGACTAGCCTGCAGCATGATCAATTATTGACGAAATTTTATAAATTCTTGGATATCTTCCGAATAACGAGAACAAAGCCATATACAAGAATAATCCAATCATAAAAATTTGTATAATAGAATAATCATAAAAAACAGGTCTGTTAAAAATTAATAAAATTTGCGATACAAGATAATTTATAAATGGGACATGTAAAAGTAAATTAAATATAAAGCCTAACACCATACATAAAATAAAATACAATAATGATATAAATATAGACTGAAACACATTAAATCTTAAAAATCTGGAAGGTAATTTTTTTCGAAAATACAAAATTACACAAAAAATTAAACCAGCCCACCCGGCAGTAATATAGCTCAAAAAAGAAACTATTCTATCAGAAACTACAGGGGTGTGATAGTTACGCATCATTACCTACTCCACGAACTGATGATACATAATCTTCCATTACCTGACTATAAATAAGTCTGTATTCATCATTATCAGGAGCAAGGCTTATTGACGCACGATAAGAAGAAATTGCCTGTTCTATATCATTATCCAAGAAATGAGCATTTCCAAGCAACGTATAAGTTTCAGGATTATTAGGTTCAACCTGCAGAGCTTTTCTGTATAAATCAATAGCTTCTTTAATTCTATCAGAATTTGAATATAAATTAGCTAAGAGAACATAAGCATTTGATTTTTTAGAATCAAATTCAATAGCACGTTTGAACATTTCTTCAGCCATATCAAACTCTTTAAATTCAGTTAACGATATGGCGTAACAAATATAAATCCGGTATTTATCATCAGTCATAGAAAGGGCTTTTTCATAGTATGAATAAGCTTGTTCTCTTTCTTTCATTAAAGTAAGAGCATTTGCTATACAAACAGCAATAAGCTCATTATCAGGATTAAGAACAAAAACCTTTTTAAAAAGTTTTAGAGCAGTCTCATAATCAAAAAGCTTAAAGCAAACATTCCCCATATCAATAAGAGCATTTACATTTTCTGGATCCAGCGATAAAGCCTTCTCATAATAGGCCTTAGCTTCAACATAATCCTCTATGTCTTGATATAAGAGTGCAATTGCATTATAAATTTCAGGGTTTTCAGAATTTAAATCAATAGCACGGTTATAATAAAACAATGCCTTAGAAAAATTTTTCCACTCCGCAAATACATTACCAATATTGTAATATATCAAAAAGTTTTTAGGATTTATTTCAAGAGCCTTATTATAATAAGACAATGACTTCCTAAAATCACGTTCATAAAACCACATTGTTCCCATACCTACCAATGCTTGCACATCATCAGGTTTTATTGCTAACAGGCTGTCCAATACAGACATAACCTTATCATAATCCTGCTGCTGCAAATACAATTCTGATAAGTGATGATAATTTTCAATATTATCCGGCTCTTTAGCCATCTTAACGACTAATTCGTTAATCTTCTCATTTAAACTCAAATTTTCCATGTCTATATTTTATCCCATAATATAAAATTTGTAAAATTGATTAACAGAATTTAATAAAGTATAATAAAATTTTATTTATAAACTGAAAGAGCTCTCGGTGGATCCCGAGAGCTCTTTTGCATAAAATCCTTTATTAAGCTGCTCCTGTGTAGCTTGGTGCCAAATTCTTTGCATCTGCTTGTTCCATTTTCTTGCAAGCTTCGTAATCTGCTTGAGCAACCTGGATTTGAGATTCCAAAGAATCTTTTTCTGATTGCAACAATTCTTCTTCGTCTTTTAACGGTTCGAGTTGCAATTCTCTCATCTGCTCGAAGTAATCTTGAATTTGCTGCTTTTGCATTGCAGCTGAAGTTTCACAAGTTGCAGACATATTAGTTGACATTTGATTAAATTGAGTCATCAAGTTTTGATAAGAAGTATTTTCATCAGTTGTCAATTGTGTACCACTATTAACCTTGGCCATTAAAGCAGCCGCAGTACCAGAACCAAAGATAGAACTCATCAATCCCTGTTTAGCCATATTCATAGCCATGGATGATTGACAAGTTAAGCTGTTTAATGCAGCTTTTTCTTGTCTATTTATCATTTTTTCCATATCGGCAGCATCGCGGGTGGCGCGTCTCAATCTAGATTGAATACGCATCATTTTTGCTTGCAGTGATCTGACTCGACTGCCGGCAGCCAATTTTCCAAATGCGCCTAATAAGAAACCCATTGTTCTAGTATCCTTGTGTTAGTGTCCTCGTAATTATATAAAGTATTTGTTTAATTGATAATTGCCTTTTTATTTTAATAATGTAAAGAAATATTACAAACTAAGTAAATAATTAAGTATATATAATTTATATAAACATATATCTATTCAAGTATTTACGCCTATATTTACAGTTGAAAAATAAATTTATTTTTTGTATTATTCAAACATCAAATTAGCAACATAGAAAGAATATATAATATGATAAAGAAATTTTTGAATATTAAAACAATAATTTTCACAATCCTTACTATACTTATACTGTTTTTAATCCCAAAGATGTATGGATTATTGATGATACTATTTGCATCTTTTGTATTTGCAGCAGCACTAAATCCATTCGTAAACAAACTGCAAGAGAAAATAAAAAATCGTGCAGTATCAGCAACTGTTATCGTTTTAACTGCTATTATTGCATTATTTGCACTGATTTTACCAATAATTGTTATGTGCTATAAAGAAATTGAGTTGTTTATATCTATAATGCCGCAAAAAGCTGCAAATCTTTACAATTTTATAACTCAATCAAAACTTTACGGACATACTATAGCTGAACTGATACCGATGGACAATCTTGCGCATGCTTCCTCTAACATTGCCCAAAATGTACTTAATCAAGGGGTAAACTTCACAATGTCAGCAGCTCAAGCAATATTTGTTACCCTTGCACTTACGATGTTTATTTATTACATACTAGTAGATAAAGATTACTTAAGAGGAAAATTCCTAGAATTTTTCCCACCAGACCTTAAAGAAAAAGCTGGTTATATTCTGTTTAATATAACCTCAAAAGTTGGTAATTATGTACGAGCTCAGGTATTGTCAATGGTTACTGTAGGTATTATGGTAACTGTGGAAGTTGCACTGTTAGGAATAGAATATCCTATATTATTAGGTTTAATAGCAGGTATTTGCGAAATTATACCAATACTAGGCCCTACAATTTCAATTGCGGTAATAGTTGCAATTGCATTTCCGCTGGGAACCGGCAAAATTATTATGGCAATCGTATTATTCCTTGCTATACAACAAATATCAAATTACATGATAAGACCGTTTTTATTTGGCAAATTTATGAAACTTCATCCGATAACAATTATGGTAGCACTATTTGCCGCAGAGGAATTTCTAGGAGTATGGGGAGTAATACTTTCACCGGCAATTGCAGCTACTATTTGTGTATTAATTGATGAACTATACCTTTCTCCAATAAATGCAAAAGAATTGGAGTCAAATATTGAAAACTAACAATGAAATATTTTTATATAACCGCGAACTTACAAGAAATTACGACTTCAATATGTGGTTTGCATTCCCCGGACCGGAATCATTTGCTTTATCATCATTAGGCTACTTGTGGCTTTATAAATCAATTGATATGCTGGATGGCGTAAATATTGAACGAATATACTCAGACACAAAAACCACAAAAATACATAAGGATAAAATTGATTTAATCGGATATTCATTTACGTTTGATATGGATTTTCTTTCAATATTCCACTTTTTGGATTGGAATAAATATGAATTTAAAGCAAAAGACAGAGATGAAAAAGCTCCGTTAATATTTGCCGGTGGACCGGTTATCACATCTAATCCTGAACCATATAAAGAAATATTTGATTTTCTGATAATTGGCGATGGCGAAGATATAAATATCGAAGCAATACAAATATGCAAAGAAAATAAAAACAAAACTAAAAAAGAAATTTTAGAAAAACTCAGCCAGATAGAAGGAATATATGTTCCTTCATTAAAACAGACTACCGTAAAAAAAATAACAAAGAAATTATCCGAATGTATCTATACTCCAATAATAAGTCCAAATGCTTTCTTTTCAAATACATTTATATTAGAGGTAGAAAGAGGCTGCGCAAACAGATGCGGTTTTTGCCTGGCTTCATATATGAATTTACCAATCAGGTTTGTTGAATATGAGAAAATAATAGAAACAATAGAACTTGGACTAAAATACACAAACAAACTGGCACTTCTTGGGGCACAAATTACTGCACACCCGAGATTTAAAGACATTTGTAAATACATAGATAATAAAATCAAAAATGGTAAAAACATTGAAATGAGTGTATCCTCGCTTCGCGTAGACTCATTCATTCCGGAAGTAGTTCAAACACTTGTTGATGCAGGACAAAAAAATCTTACTTTAGCAATAGAAGCAGGTAGTGAAAGACTTAGAAAAGTTATAAACAAAAATCTTGAAGAAACACAAATCTACAATGCAATAGAAGTGGCAAAACAGTGCGGGTTACATGGGATAAAATTTTATGGAATGATAGGACTTCCAACCGAAACATTTGAAGATATTCAAGAAATAGTAAACCTTGCAAAAAGAATTAAAGCAAAATATAAAGATTTTGATATTTCATTCGGATTTTCAACGTTCGTACCAAAGGCAAACACTCCATTCCAATGGTTTGGCAGAGATGATGAAAAATCACTGGAAGAAAAATCATTATATTTAAGAAAAGAACTTCATAAGTTAGGTATTCAAGCAAGCATATCAAGTGCAAAATGGGATTATTATCAGGCAGTATTATCCAGAGGGGATGCTAAACTTACAGATTACATCATTGAAGTATATAAATCAGGAGCTAAACTTGGAGCATTCAAAAAAGCCGCAAAAAAACTAGGTATAAACACTGATTATTATGCTACTGAAAATTATGCCTACAATAAAACTTTTCCTTGGGATTTTATTGAAATAAAGCCAGGCAAAGACTTTCTTATACAAGAAAGTAAACGATTACTTGAACAATAAATTAAAAATTACTATATAGGGACATAATCAGAATAAACAAGACTTGACCAACCCTCAAAATAACTAATTTGAGTAGCACTACCGGTTCTGATAAATATTTTAGGGAGTTTATCAGCTGGAATATCAAGAGCCGCACATATAGCAGCTTGGATAACCTCAGGATGAGTAACAATAATAATTCTATTACCTATATTTTGTGCTACAAGTTCATCAATAACCTTTTTAATTCTGGATATAAATTCCACAGAACTTTCGGCTTCTGCCACAGTTTTTTTGTCCGGTTCCGATAAAATCTTTTCAAAGCCCCCGGGATAAGCTTTTTCTATCTGTGAAAACGTTAACCCGTTCCACTTTCCACACTGCCGTGTCTTAAGCTCATCTACTATTACATAATCTTTCCGGAACAGCTTAGCCACCATCATAGCCGATTGAACAGTTCTTACCGAATTGGAAGTATAAATAACATCATTTTTTACCCCACGCGCTTTTAAATATTTGTTAATAGCTTCCATTTCTTCAATACCAAGTTCAGATAAAGGGGGGTAATTTTCAGCATCAGAAAATCTTCCCTCTTCCGAATATATAGTTGCACCGTGGCATATAAAGGTTATTTTACATTTTCTATTAAAATACATATTGTTACCATCCATTATTATTATAGCATAGATTTTGTTTTTGCGATAGTATATAAATAAAAAAGGAGATAATAATGAAGGGAACAGCATTCAAATTCGGAGACAACATCTCAACAGACCACATTGCACCAGGAAGATTGTATCATTTAAGATCAAATTTACCGGAATTTGCAAAACATGTACTGGAAGATGCTGATGAAACATTTGCCTCTCGAATGAAAAAGGGTGATTTTGTTGTAGCAGGGAGCAATTTTGGATTAGGCTCATCCAGAGAGCATGCTCCTCTAATTATGAAAATTGCTGGAGTTGGTGCGGTTCTAGCAAAATCCTTTGCCAGAATATTCTATAGAAATGCCATAAACATCGGACTCTTAGCAATCGAATGTGATACTGACTCTATTGATGAAGGAGATGAATTAGAGCTGGACATAGAAAAAGGGATTATAACTAATCTTACAAATGGCACAATTATACAAATAGAGCCATTACCTCCAGTTATGATAAAATTACTAAAAGACGGAGGCCTAGTCGAACATATAAAAAAGAATGGAGATTTTAAACTGACAGACTAGTTGTAAACTTTAATCAACTTTGAGAAAATCTTAATATATTGTGTTTTTACAGAATTAATTATATTCTAAATATACTATTCTAAATATACGTTACAAAGGGGAGACAACATGAATATACAAGAACGCATGGATAGCATAAATGGCGTAATTAAAAACATAGCAGAGTTTATACAAAATCATGAAGAAATAAAAATCGATTTCAATGAATACCTAAAGACAATCGGAGCATCTTCAAAAAATGGTATTCCTTTGCAAACTGCATGCTTCAGCTATATTTTGGAAAGAAATCTTGGAGAAGATTTAAAAAGTATTCCTCAACTATATTTAGAAAATACGAAAGGACTAGATAAAGAAACTAAAGATGTTGTAAAAGCAATAGATAATTCAATTTCTTCAGTTTTTGAAATCAAAAAGGTAACCAAAACCGGATTTGACTTACTAAATATTGTTAATGAACGTAGGTATATTATTACCTCTCTTATGAAAATGACAGCATTTAGAGGTTTAGGCTCAGGTGATTATATAATAGCAAGAATTGTTAATATCAATGGGGATTATTTTCTGTTGGAAATATCAGGAGTTTTGCCTGCAACAAGAAAAGATGATGCATATCGTTTTGCAGTAGCAAAAATTATACAAAATCCTGAACTGGTTTATCTTGATAATCCTGAAAAACAAAAAGAAATTGAAGAAGATGTAGCAGATATTTACAACAAATTTATGGAATTTTTCGGAACAACCGAAATTATCACCACAAATAAATATGCGGATGATTTAATCGGCATATTCAATGATTACGCGGAAGAAGGAAACAAGTCCGATTATAAAGAATTAATTAAAGAACCTGAAGAATACAGATATTTCAGTGTTAGTGAATTTAATAATTCTTATGACAATTTCCTTGAAAACTCACTGGGTGGTTTTTCTTCACACAAAGAAACTTATGATGTGGGAATTATCTATGATAAGGAATTAGGACTCTATGCAATTCCTTTTTATGGAACATTTAACAAAATTTTTGAAGTCAAAGATTATACTAAGATATTAAACTTTGATGCCTGCATTAAATATTTTCTTGAGAATGATAAATATTCGGCAAATCTTATTAGAATGGTTGCAGATAAACATAAAAACTTTATGGAAATTGTTAATGCGGTTTTAGCTAAAAATTATACATTGGAAGAGTTACTAAAAAAATATAAACGAAGATACTTAGATAATAAAATTATATCTTCAACAACCGTACTATACCGCTCAAATGCATTTTCAAGTACCCTGGGAATTATTGAAGACAATGAAAATAAACCGGAGATTGATACATCTAAAAAAATAGGCAGAAATGATCCATGTCCATGCGGTAGCGGTAAAAAATACAAAAAATGCTGTGGAGCAAATGTATAAGTAATCTAGAAAAATATTACGGATATGATTAAACAGTTAAGACTAAAAGATTATATTTTAATAGATGAACTGTGCGCTACATTCGATAATAAACTTAATATTATTACCGGTGAAACTGGCGCAGGGAAAAGTATACTTTTAAATGCCATAGACCTTGTATTTTCATCAAGAGTATCAAAAGATGTTATAAAAACAGGATGTGATAAAGCTGTAATTGAAATTACACTTGAGAATACAAAACATAATCTTTCTCAATTATTTGCAGACAACGGAATTGATCATCTTGGCTCAGAAGTCGTAATAACTAAAGAAATCACCCAAAGTGCTGTAAAATCAAGAATAAACGGAACATTAGTTAATCAAGAACTTTTGAAAAACTTAAGAACCTTATTTGTTGATATCCATTCTCAACATCAAACATACACTTTTTTACAACCGCAATACCACATAAATCTTCTTGATTCATACGGTAAAGACGACTATGGCAAAACGCTGCAACAATATAAAAATATCTATAAAGAATATGAAGAACTACAAAAAAAGCTTGAACTTGCAAAAAATAATGCAAATGCAACAGAATCACAAATTGAATTTTTAAAATTTCAAATAAATGAAATCGAATCTGCAGAAATAAAAAGTTCAACCGAAGATACAGAACTCGAGCAGGAACTTGAAATTCTTGAAAATGCCGAAAAATTAAAAGAATTAACAGGTGCATCCTACTGGGCAATAAATGGTGATGACGGTTCAATATTAGAAGCTATGTCAAAAATTAAAAATGATATTTCAAAAGCTAGCAGTTACGATGATAAACTGGAAGGAATTAATCAACAATTTATTGACGTATTCGAGAATCTTAAAGATATATCATCAGAATTGAGGAATTACAGTCAATCCCTTGATAATGATACACAACGACTTGATCAAATACAAGAAAGACTGTTCATTTTGGATAAATTAAAAAGAAAATATGGCGGTTCGCTAGAAGCTGTACTTCAAAATTATAACGAATATTCAGAAGAACTTGCAAATATAGAATATTCAACAAAAAATATTGAAACATTGGAAAACGAAATTAAAATATCAGAACAAGAACTTTTACAATTAGGAAAACAAATAAGTGAAAGCAGACAAAATTATGCACAAGTACTATCTGTCCTGATTCAAGATAAACTTGCAGCACTTGAATTACCAAAAGCAAAGTTTGAAATCCAAATAAAACCTAAAGAACTATCTCAAAATGGAATTGATAATGTTGAATTTATGATATCTACAAATGTATCAGAGTCCTTAAAACCACTGGCAAAAGTTGCATCCGGAGGAGAAATTTCAAGAGTTATGCTTGCAATAAAATCAATATTCGCACAAAATGACGATATTGACACTGTAATTTTTGATGAAATCGACACAGGAATATCAGGAAAAGCTTCCCAAAGTGTAGCCGATGAGATTGTTGAATTAAGTAAATCTCACCAAGTAATTGTCATAACACACCAAGCAATAATAGCCTCAAAATCAGACAAACATTTTTACGTAAGAAAATCACAAGAAGATGAAACAAAAGTTGAAGTCTACGTTTTAAATGGTGATAACAAAATTAAAGCTCTTGCAGAATTAGCAGGAGGAGAAATTAATGAACAGTCAATTGAATTTGCAAAATCTTTGTTATCATAAACTGAAAAATAAAAACCGGTCAGCTCTATAAAAGCTTTCCGGCCAGATATATAATAAATGATGAATGATGAATATGATTTAATTTTCGATATAATCTTTTAAATGAGCAGCTTTTCTATTTTTACGCATTTTAATCAATGCACCTTCTTCAATTTGACGAATACGCTCTTTAGAGTATCCCAAACATACACCAAGCTCGGCTAAAGTTTTAGGTTCCTCTGAATTAATTCCAAACCTTGATGTAATAACTGTTTTTTCTCTATCAGTTAACACCTCAAATAGTTCAGGAATACCCATTTTCAAAAATGCATCCTTTGCCTGTTCCTCCGGTGAATTGCAAGATTTATCTTCAATATAATCTCCTAAACACAAATCATCAGTAACAGAAGTCTCAAGACTAACCGGCTCAAGGATAATAGAATGCTTAATTTTTCTCAGCTTAGCAATAGAAAGCTCAAGATAATTTGCAAGTTCTTGCTCAGTAGGTTCACGTCCAAACTCAGATGATAATGCACTAAAAGCGGCTTTATATTTTCTTATTTTATCAGCCATATGAACAGGTATTCTTATAGCCTTTGAATGATTTGCAATAGCCCTGATAATTGATTGTTTAATCCACCATGTTGCATAAGTAGAAAACTTGAAATTCTTTGAATAATCAAATTTTTCTGCAGCCTTAATTAAACCAATCGAACCTTCTTGAACTAAATCCATAAATAAAACACCTTGTCCGACATACTTTTTCGCAATACTCACAACAAGTCTCAGATTTGCTTGAATAAGTTTTCTCTTTGCAATTTCATCCTTATTTTCCTTAATAAGTTTTCCTAGTTGTTTTTCTTCATTCCCCTTTAGTAATTTAATTCGTCCTATTTCTTTCAAATATACTTGCAATATATCATCTTCATGCGCAATAGCACTAAAGGTTTTAATTTCATCGTCAGTATTATCTGAATCATTAAAATTAACTTTATAATTGTCGATAGTATCTAAAATTACGCTCACAATATCCTCCATACTACACTAAAATAAATCCTGCTAAAAAACTAGACGATAATAAAATAAAAAAGTTTCAGCAAAACTATTGACATCAAAATTTGTTCTTGCTAATATAAATCTTGCAAAGAGTATTAACTCAGAGCTTGAAAGAATTTCAAAACACTAGTAAAAAGTTAAATAGTAAAAGGGCGTTTAGCTCAGTTGGTAGAGCGTCTCCCTTACAAGGAGAGGGTCGAGAGTTCGAGTCTCCCAACGCCCACCATTTCTAAAAAGAGCCGAAAAGGCTCTTTTTTTAGTGCTTTCTAAGTTCGCATCTGTTTTTTAGCCGATTGGTTTTGAAAAATATTTTTTATTATAAAATAATAGCTTTTATAATAGATATTTTGCAAGTTCTAATCGCTTTAGCCACTCTGCTATGCTAAACGTGCTCAACAATGTAACCACAATATTTGTCATTTAAATTTCTTTAATGAACTTAAAACTTTGAGTAAGCTGACATTATAACTTCCCGCATCCCACAAGCTGGGAATAAAAACAGATAAACTAATGTTAAACTAACCAATTAAACTTAACAATCAGTTACAAAATATCAAATTTATTCATGTTTGGACTTAGATAAAATATATAATTATACAAAGAAAGGGAATCGAGGTATCTATGAGTTACAAAAAAAGAAATATACTCGCTGCAGGTCTAATTTTAGGGTTATTATTTCAACAAACATTAAAAAATTCTGTACACGCATCTGAGATTAGTGGAATAACCGGTAACAATGGTATTTTTAACATTGCTCCATCTGATATTAAAGGGGATATGGGATTTAGAAAATACGAAAATTTTACGCTAAGTAAGGGGGATATTGCAAATTTAATATTCAAATACGGAAAAGAAAATGTTTCTCAGTTTGTGAACCTTGTAGATAATACTATTAATATTAATGGACTCGTTAATACAGTAAGAGATGGTAAATTTTATAACGGTAATGCAATATTCATATCTCCAAACGGAATGATAGTAGGCGAAAGCGGAGTTTTAAATGTGGGTTCACTTTCAGTTTATACTCCAAATCAAGCATCTTACAATTCTTATATTAAAAATAACTATACCGGAGATATTTCAAAACTGGAGCAGGGAAATGCTAATGTTACAATAAATGGTAAAGTAATTTCAAACTCAGATATAAACATCCTGGCAAAAGATGCAGTAATAGGCGCAAAAGGCGGGATTATTGCAGGAGCTAAAAATAACAATATTATAACTTCAAACAAAGCTGCAGATGTATTATTTAATTCTCTTGTTAATACAGACAATATAAAATCTGCGAATTCTCTTGCATACGAAAACGGAAATATTGTTATAAGAACTACAGCACAAGATGGCGGGATAAACATTGCAGGGATAGTTCAAAACAATGGTAAAGGAAATACAACAATTCAAAACAATGGGACCAAAGCACTGGATATTAGCGGAAAAGTGCAAAATGCAAATGGAAACCTACAAATTGTTGATAGACAAGCCGGAATAAATATTTCAGGAAATATTAATAACTCAAATGGTCGACTCGCAATTAATAATAATAAAAATCAACTCAACATAACCTCAAATGCAACTATCACAAATAGTGGAGATTTAAGACTCACTAACAAAGGTGAAAATGGACAAATAATAAATGGAAAAATAGCAAACGACGGATTAACTCTTATTTCCAGCAATGCCGGCAACAGTGTCATTGGTGGGAAAATAGAAAATAAAAATGGTACACTGACAATTGTCAGCAATGGTTCCGGTCTGGAAATTAACAAAAGCGCAGAAATTTCAAATAACGATAAAATTAAAATAGCAAATACAGGCGCAAACGGCTTTGTTATGGCAGGAAGCATTAAAAATAATGGTTCAACTGCACTTACTAACTGGGCAGGGGATTATACCATAGATGGCTCAATAATCAACGAAAACGGGAAAATGAACCTTTCAAATGCAAGCTCAAAAATGCACATTACAGAAAACGCACAAATAGTAAACAATGGAGACTTGCAAATCATTAATTCAGGAAAAGACGGTCTTACCATTGACGGTAAAGTTACAAACAGCAGTACCACTAACCTTTGGAATGTAAAAGGAAACATGAATATCAATGGCGAAGTTACAAATTCGAACGGAAAACTTGCTGTAACAAATAATGGTAATGCACTAACAATAGGTAAAAACGGAAATATTACAAACAACGCATCAACAATAGTTACAAATACAGGAAATGGCGGTTTAAACTACAATGGAAATTTCTTAAATACAGGAAACACTATTATAGAAAATAAAGCTGGTGATGCAAATATAAATGGATTACTAGTACAAAACGGAAACAGAATTGTAGTAAAGAATTCAGGTAATAGCTTGAATGTTAATTCCTATCCTGATAAAGAAAACAATACCACCAATGGTACAATTGTCGCAAAAGATGCAGATATAACAGTATTTAATACCGGAAAAGGCGGGACAAATATTAATGGAATAATCTCTGCTGAGGGCGAAGCCGCTCAAAACATTGCGATTATCAACCAAAATGGTAAATTAACAATGAATGGTACTGTCCAAAACGAGAACGGCAATATTAATATTGCTAATAGCGGCAATGAAGGATTATTACTCACTGAAAACGGAACAATAAATAATACTGGACGAGTAACAATTTCAAATTCAGGACAAAACGGTGCCAGAATAGATTCATATATTCAAAATAATGGAGTAACAAATATTACAAATAATGCAGGTAATTTAGTTACTAATTCAAGAATAGAAAATCAAAATGGTAAATTAGAAGTTGTCAATAACGGGAATAGTATGACAATCGGAGGGAATGCACTATTTACAAATAATAGTGATATAAAAATAGCAAATACCGGAAAAGATGGTATGTTACTCCAAGGGAACATAGAAAATAATGGTTCTACCGCAATATCAAACTGGAATGGAGATATGGTAATTAGCGGTAAAGTTGAAAACCAAAATGGAAAAATGAATATTACAAGTGCCAAAACAAGCAATGGACTCCACTTAACAAAAGAAGGACAACTTCTGAATAATAATGACGAATTATTTATACAAAATTCCGGAAACAATGGAATGGTTCTTGATGGTGAAGTAAAAAATAATGATAATACAACTATTACCAATAACAAAGGTTACTTCAAAATTAATGGACTTATACAGAATAAAGGAGAATTGCTGCTATCCAATAAAGGACAAAACATGAGTACAGGCAGCGATTCCATTATAAAAAATACAGGAAGTACAACAGTCAGAAATCATAGCATTGGTGGGTTAACCCTAGGCGGAACATTTATCAATGAAAACGGACCAATCAACATTGAAAACAGGGCAGGATATCTTAACATGGACAAAAATGCCCAAATTATCAACAGAAAAGCAGATATAAATATAACCAATAGCAGTGGTGGTGCTATGAACCTGGATGGAAGTATTTACAACCTTGAAGGAGATGATATTAATATTAAAAATACAAGCACCAGAGGCGGCATTACAATTGGTGAAAATGCATTGATTAATACACAAGGAAATGTAAATTTTGAAAATTACGGAATGCATGGTACAAAAGTTCAAGGAAAAGTTGTTGGAAATGACATAAATATTGGAAATAAAGATTCTCACGTTTACCTTGGAAATCCTAACGAATTAACAACTGATGATGATATTGCCAATCTTAACGCTTATAATGATGTAAATATTAATATTGAAAATGGTTCATTATTAAATGCCGGCACAAAAAATACAATGATTCGTACAGAAAAAGATTTAACAATAAATGTTAATAACGGAAAAATTGGCGTTGAAACCGGAACAAGCGGCGGAGGGTACACTTACGGTCCTACAGGAGATCAGGTGGATACAGCAAAATCTATCAATATTGATGTAGGAGGTGTTATCAACGCGCACACACTTGATTCTAAAAAAACAAATGGCGATTATGTAATTAATATGGCAAGTAAAGGTTCTGATATGAATATAGACCATATTTATGCCGCAGGTAGAGTTATACTTCTTACAGACAAAGATAGTAATGGTAATACAGGTTCAATTTTAAATGCCTCAAGCGATAGTTCAAAAGCAAATATTGAAGCTAAAGGCTTATCCCTTATGTCAAGCGGTACAATTGGAGCTAACAAAAAACCGTTAACTGTCAATGACACAAATTACGCATATAAATCTAATTATCAGGCTATAAATGATATTAACATTAAAGCCCATGATGACCAATATAAAAAAGCTGACGTTCAATATATAATTTCAAATGAAGGTAATATTAATGCTGAATTTACAGGTTATGCAAGAGTCAAAGACACTTATGCCGGAGGCGGTACAATAAATGTTACTAATCGTACAAATAAAATGAATCTTGTAAATAAAGGGACAACCCCTAATACAGGAAAAACATATTTTGAATATAGAAAGTAATAAAGTAAATAAAGAAATAAAAAGTCCCTGTTCAACATAATAGAACAGGGACTTTTTATAAACAATATAGTCTTACTTTATTAAAAATTGAAGAGCCTGAAATTCAGCAGAGCACTGCTTCGAAAAAGGCGCTGCAGCATCCAAAGCCTGAGCTTTAGCTGCCGGTTGCTTTTCCTTATCAAGCAACATATAACCTGTAGCAAGTGTCGTCAATTTACTGCAATCAGGATTTTTTGTTGATTTAAAGTACTGAACGCAACCTGGGAAAACACCATTAATATATGATGTCTGCTCTTCAAGAAGTCTTATAGCATCATCAGGATTAGATGATTGAGAGGATAAACCTGCCATAGCTTTTTGCTGGAAATATTCATTCTTACTGCGAAGTTCTTGTGGTGTTGGACACGTTCCGGAAGAAAAAGCTTCAACACCATAAAATAAACAAAGCCCCAATAATAAAAATTTAACTATTTTATTCATTACACCTCCAACATAAACAATACTTTTATAGTATAAACTTTATAGATGCATTATAAATCGTATAATAAAATGAAAAAATCACAGAAATTATCTGTGATTTTTTCATAAAAGTTACGATTAAAACTAATTACCGACTCTTCTTTGAGCATCGTGCTTAACAATTTTTCTTGCAATAAAAACAATAATAGAAATACCTACTAATATCAAAAAAGTAATAGCAAATCCATTATATTTTATATACTGTAACTTTATAACTGTCGGCGCATCATTTTTTAATTTCCAGGTATAAACATTTCCCTCAGAAGAATCCGCATTATTATAAGAAGCCGGAGATGGAAGTTTTATACTAAAAGAAGCCGATAAATCTTTAATATTTGGAGTCTCAGTAGTTTCGTCAGATTCTTCAACATTTTTTTGAACAAATTCTTTTGTCGCATCATCCAAATTATCTATAAAATCATCTCTTTGAACAGCACTATCACCTTCTATTTCGGCAATATCGCCATATTTTTGATAATATTCAGGGGTCAATCCACCAGCTTGCAATTTTAAGATAGGCTTTTCCGCTTTCTGAATTCTGGCAAGTTGGTTAGTTAAATCATAAGTAACATCAACATTGTAAGATGCCATCAATGGATTCTTCTTAACTTCAATATATTTTCCACTAGGTAAATTAGTGTTAAAGCCAAGTGAAGAAAGATTTAAATCTTCATAATCAACTTTTTTTACATTCTTTGAAACAGTAATTGTTGACAATTTAGCACCATAAGCAGTTTCAACATTATACAGAGGATCTACAAAAGATTTATAATTTTTCATAATAGTCAAAGCGATAGGATCTATTTTATCAGACAAGTCCCCCTGATAAGTTAATGATGAAACCACAGAAGCAGATTTATCGTTATTTATTGTAACCTGAGTATCAATATTTGTACAACCAGTTAGTAATGGTACAAATAAAAGCAGAGAAATGATAACTTTTTTCATAAAATACTCTCCTTCCATCTTAATAGAGATATAATATCATAACTTTTTAAAGATGTTAAATTATAAAGAATATTTAAGGTATAATCAAAATATGAAAATTAATGAGGTATACACAACTGAAATTAAAAAAATAACCAATCTAGGTTATGGACTAACTAAAATTGATGGATTTGTAGTATTTGTGGAAAACTCTTGTCCGGGAGACAAGGTAAAAATAAAGATTACAAAAGTTAATAAAAACTTTGCAAATGCACAAATTTTAGAAATTATCGAAGCATCCCAACATAGAATAAAACCTTTCTGTCCGCTACAAAAAGTATGTGGAGCATGCCAGCTGCAATTCATAGACTATACATACCAACTTGAAATCAAAAAACAAATAGTTGAAGAAACAATAAAAACAATTGCAGGGATTAACATAGAAATAAAAAACACCATACCAAGTCCCCAAAATAAAAATTACAGACATAAAATACAGTATCCGATATCTCAAACAAAAAACTCTAAAAGAATTCTTGCGGGCTATTACAAACCTGCAACCCACGAAATCGTAAATATAAAATACTGTCCTATACAACCAGAAATATGCGACAAAATTATTGAATTCATTAGAACAAAGGCTCTTGATTTTAAAATATCCGGTTTTAATGAAAAAAAACACAGTGGCGACTTGCGACATGTTGTATTAAGATGCTCAAAACTAAATGGGAAAATTCTTGTTGTACTGGTTGTCAACGCAACAAAAACATTTGATAAATTAAATAATTTTGCAAAATGTATCTTTAACGAATTTGAAGATATAGCAGGAATTTGTATCAATTACAATCCAAAAAGAACAAATGTGATACTTGGTAAAAAAACAGAATGCCTTTATGGACAAAATTATATAGAAGAAAAACTTTTAGATAAAACATTTAAAATTGGAGCAAATACTTTTTTCCAAATCAATCCGGAAAGTGCAGAAAATATATTTCAATATGTAAAAGATTTTATAAAAAAGACTTATACAAAACCATTAATTTTAGATGCCTATGCAGGAATTTCGACATTTGGGATTTGTGTCTGTAATGAAGCACAGCATGTTGTAACAGTTGAAGAAAATTCAGAATCAACCGAAAATGCTAAAGAAACTTTAAAAATTAACAAGATAAAAAATGTAGAAATACATAACTCGGATGCTGCAGAATTTTTTAAGAAAGAAAAACGAATATTTGATATTTCAATAATAGATCCACCGAGAAAAGGCTGTACCCAAGAATCACTAAATGAAGTATTACGACTAACAAAAGGACACATCATATATGTAAGTTGTAACCCTGCAACTCTTGCACGAGATTTGAAATATTTAACAGAAATAAAAGGTTGCAGAGTTGAATCCATACAACCTTTTGATATGTTTTGTCATACTTATCATGTAGAAAATGTTGCTATAATAAAAGTCTAGCCATTTTTCAAATCATGCTTATAATTATAATGATCAATTGTAGCTCTTAAACCATCATGAATTTTAGTAAGAACAGTTCTATCATAACGTAAATCTTTAGCCAATTGTTTTCTGGCAGAATCACTAACAGTAGCACCTCTTTTAGCCTCACTATACACTGAGTTTACCCTGTCTCGCAGACCTGAAAAATAATTTTCAAAAACAGCAATATCAGTTTCTGAAAATGATATTGGGACTTCTTCCGACATTTCGTACAAATCTTTATTCTTTGCATTTAAAAATAACTTTTCAGACACCTTACCTCTAAACATTTGTCTGATTAAATCAATATATCTGCTAGCTCTATAAGAATGAGAACCTACAGTCTTATCTTTCAAATCCACACGTAATTCATCCAATTTTCTAAGGTAGTTATATACGTTTTCAGATTCTTCATGTTTTGCAACTGCTGTATGAGGTCCAAAAAGAATAATCAATTCGTGCTGTACAGGATTTTTCTTTCTATCAAAATCTCTGACAAAACGCATCTGAATATCTTCATACCCGGACTTTTGCGGCTTACTTATACTATATCTCAAACCAGGATCGAGCTTTAAAACTTGATCGGATACATCTTCTAATCTTATGTCCAAATCAGGTACAATTTTTTCTGCTGATGGATTTTTCATCTCTGTTTCAGATGGAACATACCCGCGTTTAACTAAATCGGTTATGCTCATTTCAGTATCAGCCAAGACATATCCACGCTTTTTCATTTCAGGGAGCAAAGCATCATTTAACAGAGATAAATCGTACGGATTATTACAATACAAAGTAGCACGTATCGTATCAGGTACTTTAAAATTTCCGGAACGAACAACTTTACTTGTGTAGGATTTTGGAGATTTAACAGGACTCAATTCACAATAAGTTCTATCAAAACTAAACCCTAAATCTTTCAACCTAAAGGCAACAGATTCCAAAACATCCAAATATGTTGTTGCAATACGGCTAAGTCTTGGAGTATCAGCACCGATTTGAGCCTCTAAAAAATCCGATACTTTTGACATTGAACCACTAAATGATACAGTATCCGAACTTAACCTGTTTGAATACTTCGGCATTATATGATTATTAGCATTCACATGCTGATTGTATATATTACTATTATTAACAAAATAAGAAGGGGTAATAGATTGAATATTCATAAAAAACCTTTCGAAAAACTAATTACAAAATTATATAAAAACAAACAAATAAAATATTACTATCTTAATAGCAGAAAAAGAAACAATCTTAACATAAATTTACAAGTCCTAAATTTTGTCAAAATATATGTTTGTATTATCATGTAATGGTACAGTTACTTAGAAAAAAGCGCATATAAATAAGGAGGGTTTATTAATTATGCCAGGAAAAACAATAACAGTTGATGGTAACTACGCTGCTGCGCATATTGCGTATGCTATGAGCGAAGTTTCAGCAATTTATCCTATTACTCCTTCATCTACAATGGGTGAATGGATTGATGAATGGGCATCTCAACACAAAAAAAACATTTGGGGCAAAGAAGTAAAAGTTGCAGAAATGCAATCTGAAGCTGGAGCTGCAGGTGCAGTTCACGGAGCTTTAGCTGCAGGTTCTTTAACTTCTACATATACAGCTTCCCAAGGTTTATTACTTATGATTCCTGTTATGCATAAAATTGCAGGGGAAATGTTACCTACAGTATTCCACGTTGCAGCACGTGCATTAGCAGCTCAATCATTAGCTATTTTTGGTGATCACACAGACGTTATGGGATGCCGTAACACAGGTTTTGCTATGTTAGCTGCAAACTCTGTACAAGAAGAAATGGATTTAGCTTTAGTTGCTCACCTAGCAACATACAAAGCAAAAGTTCCATTCCTTCAATTCTTTGATGGTTTTAGAACTTCTCATGAAGTACACAAAATTGAAGAAATAGCATACGAAGATATTGCTAAATTAGTTGAACCAAAATATATTGAAGAATTCAGACAAAGAGCAATGAGACCGGAAGCTCCTATTTGTAAAGTCGGAGCTCAAAATACTGATGTTTACTTCCAAGGTCGTGAAACTGTTAATAAATACTATGACGCAGTACCAGACATTGTTCAAGAATATATGGATAAAGTTGCAAAACTTACAGGCAGACAATATCATCCATTCGATTATGTTGGAGCTCCGGATGCAACTGATGTTATTGTAGCAATAGGCTCTGGTTGTGAAACTATAGAAGAAACTATAGAATACCTTAATGCTAAACGCGGAACTAAATACGGTTTAGTTAAAGTTAGATTATACAGACCATTTGATGTAAAAAGATTTAATGAAGCTCTTCCTAAATCAGTTAAACGTATAACTGTTTTAGATAGAACAAAAGAACCTGGTTCTATAGGTGAACCATTATACTTAGACGTTGTTGCAGCTCTAGATAATAAAGATATCAGAGTAATAGGCGGACGCTATGGTCTATCTTCAAAAGAATTTACACCATCTATGGTCCTTGCTGTATACAAACATGCTGAAAACAATGGTTTCCATGGTTTCACTGTTGGTATTGAAGACGATGTTACTCACAAATCATTAAAAGTTGAAGAACACATCGTTACAGAACCTGCTGGTACAACAAATTGTATGTTCTGGGGATTGGGCTCTGATGGTACAGTTGGTGCTAACAAAAACTCAATTAAAATTATCGGCCAATACACAAACAAAGATGCACAAGCATATTTTGCTTATGACTCTAAAAAATCATTCGGTGTAACTGTTTCTCACTTAAGATTTGGTGATCAACCGATAAAATCAACTTATTTAATTACAGCACCTGATTTCGTATCTTGCTCAGCTCATGCATATATTGGAAGATATGATTTATTAAAAGGTATCAAAGAAGGTGGAACATTCTTGTTAAATTCACCTTACTCTAAAGATGAAGCATTTGCTCACCTTACAAGAGATTTACAAAAAACAATTATCGATAAGAAAATTAAATTCTACAACGTAGATGCTGAAAAACTTATCAAACAACAACCTGGATTACGCGGTAAAGGTGCTAATACAGTTATGATGGTTGCATACTTTAAAGTTTCAGGAATCATTCCTTTCGAACAAGCTTTAGAAGGAATGAAAGAAATGACAAAGAAAACCTTTAAGAAAAAAGGCGATGATGTTGTTAATATGAACCTAGCTTTGATTGATGCAGCTGTTGATGCTTGTGAAGAAGTACCTATTCCGACATCATTAGATGGCGTTGGTTGCGTTGATGATGTTAAACTTATTCCGGATAACGCAGATGAATTTGCTAAGAAAATCATTGAACCATCAATGAGACAAAAAGGTGATGATATTCCTGTATCTGCTATGTCTGTTGACGGTGTTATTCCAACAGGAACTGCTTGTTTGGAAAAACGTGGTATCGCACCTAGAGTTCCTCACTGGAATAGCGAATTCTGTATTCAATGCGGAATTTGTGCTTCAGCTTGTCCACATGCTGCAATAAGAACTAAATTAATGGAACAGGAAGACTTAAAAGATGCTCCTGCTTCATTTAATACTGTTGATGCTAAGCCAAATGATCACGGCGAAAAATTCAAAGTTCAAGTATACTGCGAAGATTGTACCGGCTGCGGTGTTTGCTTAGATCAATGTCCTATGTCAAAGAATCCAGAAAAAGCAGCTTTGACTTGGTCAAGCATTGAAAAAGAAGTTGAAGCTTGCGAATTAGAAAATGAAAAATTCTTTGATGCATTACCTGATAATGTAATGGGTAAAAATACAACTAAAACTATAAAAGGCGCTATGCTTAGAAAACCTTTATTCGAATTTTCAGGAGCTTGCGCTGGTTGTGGAGAAACACCTTACGTAAAATTGGTATCTCAATTATTCGGAGAAAATGCAATTATTGCTAACGCAACTGGTTGTTCTTCTATTTACTCAGGTACATTCCCAACAATTCCTTATACAAAAACAAAAGAAGGAAGAGGACCGGCTTGGGCTAACTCTTTATTTGAAGATAACGCTGAATTCGGTTATGGTATGAGACTAGCAGTTGATGCTAACAGATGCACATTAAAGACTTACGTGGAAAAAGTTCTTGAAAACGAAAAATCACCTGCAGATTTGAAAGAAGCTCTAACTGAAGCCATGTCTCACTGGGATAATTCAAAAACAGAAGAAGCTGTTGCTGCTCAAAATAAAGCAAAAGAAATCATTAACAAGTACGCAGCACAATGTGATTGTCCAGACTTAGCTAAAGTAAAAGAACTTGAAGACTACTTCACTGATAAATCTGTTTGGATTATAGGTGGAGACGGTTGGGCTAACGATATCGGATACGGTGGTATTGACCACGTACTTGCTCAAAACAAAAATGTTAATATTCTTGTTCTTGATACAGAAGTTTACTCAAACACTGGCGGTCAAGCTTCTAAATCAACTCCTACCGGTGCAGTAGCAAAATTTGCTACAGGAGGAAAACAAACATACAAGAAAAACATGGGCTTGATGAGTATGTCTTATGGTTATGTTTATGTTGCATCAGTTGCATTGGGTGCTGATAGAGCACAAACTCTTAAAGCATTCCAAGAAGCTGAAGCTTATGATGGACCATCTATCATCTTTGCTTATGCTCCTTGTATTGCGCACGGTATTGATATGAGTAAAACTCAAACTGAACAAAAACGTGCAGTAGAAGCAGGATATTTCCCATTATACAGATATAATCCTGCTAACCCTGAACAACCGTTCACTTGGGATGCAAAAGAACCAAAAGGAAGTTATCAAGACTTCATCAGATCAGAAGGTCGTTATAAATCACTTATGAAGACTAATCCTGAACATGCAGAAAGCTTATATCAACAAGCTGAAATTGATGCTGCTAAACGTATGAATGTATACAAAGCAGTTGGTGAATTGATGAAGTAAACTTCACATTATATTGCTAAGAACCGGAGATTTGACTAAATCTCCGGTTCTTTATTTGGTTAAATATACTCTATTTAAACAGCTACTACATAACTCTATTTAATTTACTTTCTAGTTCATCATGTTTTCTTTTTAACTCAGAAAGCTCTGTACGTGCCTTATCCAATTTTGACTTATCATCCTGCAATTGTCGCTCGTCCGAATGTAATTCATCCTGTAATCTTGACTTCTTACTCTCGTACTCTTGACGATTTGAAGATAATTTAGAATTGTCTGAATTAATATCTGATTTATCTTCATTTATTCTACTTTCTAGTAATGAAATTTTACCAGAACAAGAATTTTGCTCACTATTATTGGCATTAATAGAACTCTCCAAACTAGAACGTTCTTCTCGCAAACGATTCTCCATATCTTCCCGAGATTCATAAGCCTTTAATACAGAATGACCTTTTGGATTAAAAAAACTATACCTAATATTATAAAACCCTATAGGATGTATCATATTTATACCTCCATATATTAATATTGTCATATTGGCTATAATAATTATAAAGATAAAATTTTGATAGAATTTAACAAAGGTTTACAATAAAAAATTAATCCATTTGATCATAAACTCTGCGAATTTCTTTAATATCTTGCCACATCAACCATTTTGGAGAACCTTTATCCCTGCTATCATTACGCAACAAATATGAAGGATGAAAAATAGGCATCATTTTAGAATAATAAGGTCCTTCATACCATTTTCCTCTGAGTTTTGTTATTCCAAGTTTCGTATCCAAAAAAGAATTAACTGCAACTCGTCCACATAATAAAATAATCCTAGGCTTCAAAATACTAACCTGTGCATCAAGATATTCGCGACACGCAGCCTTTTCATCAGGTAAAGGGTCTCTATTTTCCGGAGGTCTACACTTCAAAGTATTACAAATATATATATCGCGCTCTCTTGAAAACCCCACACAATTCAAAATTTTATCAAGTAATTGACCTGCTTTACCAACAAAAGGAACGCCTTTTTGATCTTCATAATAGCCAGGAGCCTCACCGATAAGCATTAATTTTGAATTAGGAACTCCTCCTGAAAACACAATATTAGTCCTTGAATTGCATAAAGAACATTTTGTACAATTCAAACATTTCTGTCTAATAGTCTCAAGTTGCTCCGTAATTTCAGTATTCATATATCCATTCCTTATAATTATATGAATTACGCTTCAGGCATTAATACAGAAATAACAGCATTCTCAATTGAAAGATATTGCTTAATTGAATTTTCTAAATCTGCTACAGTTATACTATCCAAATCTGCTAAATAGTCTTCAATAAGCTTTAAATCATCACAGACAGTCATATAATATCCAATTGTTTCTCCAATTTCGGAAACTGTTTCTGCCGAATACGCAAATCTGGATTTAATACGTTTTTTAGCTTTTGATAACTCATCTTCAGATATCTGTTTATCCAACAAATTATCCAATTCTGCTTTAATAAGCTCTATAGCTTTATCTTTTGATTCCGGCTTAAAATTAGCCTGAATAAAGAAATTATTACCATCTTTAAATTGATAATGCTCTGAGCCAATCATATTAAAAATCTTTTCAGGAAGTTTTTCCACCAAATTTTGCTGCAATCTTGAGCTGGTACCATCCCCAAAAATTATACTAACCAAATCCAAACAAATAGTTGCTTTTAAATCTGAAGCAACAGGTCCTAACCATCCAAACATAAGATAAGAAGTCTGAATATTAGCTCTTGTCTCAACATATTTTGTTGCAGATGTTGGAATATCAATCTTATTCACTCTATTTTTATTAGGTATTCTATTCGGAAAATTAAACTTTTCACAAATTGTATTCAAAACTTCAACATGGTCAAAATCACCAACAACAATAGTCGTCATATTTTCCGGAGTATAAAATTTACGATAATAATCGTCTATATCTTTCCTTGTAAGTTGCGAAATAATTTCCGGAGTACCAATAACATCTCTTTTATATGGGTGTGAAGTATAAAGATTCTTATTACAAACATTATAAACTTTTGTCCATGGTTGATCTTTTCTCATTCTAATTTCTTCAATTACAACATGACGTTCACGCTTATCTGTTACAGAATGATCATTAACATCAAACGGAGCCCCTAATTCCTCTTCTGGGAAAATCGGATCCATCATCATATCAGCATGCAAGTCAATTGCTAATCTGAAATCTTTATTTTCAAAGCCTTTAGGTAATGTTACATAATAGAATGTATAATCTTTCCACGTTGCAGCATTTACAATTGCACCTTTAGACTCAAGCATCCTGTCAAACTCACCAACTTTGTGAGCATGGGTACCTTTAAACATTAAGTGCTCCAAAAAATGAGATATTCCGTTATTGCTATCATCCTCGTTTATTGACCCTGTCTTAACCCATGACGAAATATTTACCATTTCACCCTCTTTATGAGCCAAGACAATCTTATGACCGTTGTCTCTTTCGTATATCTCTACATCCTTTGTTAAAAACGGATATTTAACTAAAACTTTCTTCATATAAATTTCCTCTTTATGTTAATATAGATATTATAGCATAATGCAAAAAGTTTTGTTTCATATATAATACTTGTATGAATAATATTTTAAACAAGATAAAAGGGACAATAGTAGTATCAGTTCAAGCAATGCCATCTGAACCATTATATTTAGAAAAATGTATGGTTGCAATGATGAAATCTGTAGTAACAGGAGGAGCCGGAGCATTAAGAGTTGCCGGAGCACGAGATGTAAAAAATGCAAAACGTCTTTTCCAAGTACCTGTCATTGGATTAACAAAACCAAATATAATTCCAAAAAATTGGAAAGAAATTGTTTATATAACGCCAACAATTAAAGATGTAATTGAATTAATAGAAGCGGGAGCTGATATTATAGCAATAGACGGAACCCAACGTAAACGTCCTAATAATGAAAAACTACAGGATTTAATCAAATACATACATATTAATAAAAAACTTGCAATGGCTGACATTTCAACATTGGAAGAAGGTATAAAAGCAAAAGAAGCTGGAGCTGATGTCTTATCAACAACCCTGGCAGGATACACAATGGAATCTGCGCAATCTCCTATAAATGGTCCTGATTTTGAACTGTTAAAACAATTAACAAACCAAGTTGACATACCTGTTATTTTAGAAGGTCGGATTTGGGAACCAGAACAGGTAGATAAGGCCTTTGAACTAGGCGCACATTGCGTTGTTATCGGCTCTGCCATTACCAGACCGCAACTTATAACTAAAAGATTTGTATTTAGAAATAAATAGGAATACTAAAATGAAAATTCTACCACTGAAATTTTTATCACCTCTTGATAAAGCCAAAAATTTGCTTAACATAATGAAAGAGGCTGAAAATTTAAAGAAATCAAATATTGATAAAAAAGTAGAAATAATGGGCTCTGAATTTACAATAAAAGAGCTGCGCGAAATATATAAACTTGGTTTAAAAACTCTAAGTCATGACAAATTTGAAACAACTAAACATAAATAATAGAAGGTAATTTTATGAAAAAAGCTTTAGCCATTGATGTTGGCGGAACGAAAATTTACAGCGCAATAATAAATGAAAGTGGAGAAATTCTAACTGAAGTAAAAAAATACCCGACTCCAAAAACTTTTAATGAGATAAAAAATAAATTTTTAGAAATAATAAAAGAGAATGAAAGCGAAGTTGATTTAATTGCATTTTCAACCTGTGGTGCAGTAAACAATCAAAATACCGGAATTGTAGGTTCTACAGGGAACATTGCAAAAGAATATCCAACAATGCCATTTCCGGAACTATCAAACAAATTTGTTTTTGTAGAAAACGACGCAAATTGTGCAGCCTGGGCAGAATACAAACTAGGAGCATCTAAAGGGAGTTCCGTATCTGTTATGGTAACACTTGGAACCGGTGTTGGCGGCGGAATAATTATAAATGATCAACTTTTAAAAGGTCAAAATGGGGCTGCTGGTGAAATGCATTTTAAAATGTATTCAGATAAAAGAAGACGTTGTACATGCGGCTCTTGGGATTGCTTTGAAGCATACGCATCAGGTTCCGGATTGAAAAAGACAGCAGAAGAAATACTGAATAACCCGACAGTTACAACATACGACGTAATTAAAGGAGTTAACAATCAAGACTCACTAATGATTAGTATTTTTAATAAATGGCAGGATGATATTACTAACGGACTGATAGGATTGTCTAATTTATTTGATCCTGATTGCATAGTCCTTTCTGGCTCTATGGCAGAATTTGTTGATACTAACAAAATAGAAACTAAAGTTAATCAAGAAATATGTACTACTCCTACAAAAATATATAAGGCCACAACAGGTAATTATTCCGGAATGATAGGGGCTACTCTTCTGGCTTTTAGAAAGAAGGAACAACATGGGTAAATCAAAATCCAGAATTTTTAGAAAAGGAATAAATGACCAAATGCCCAAAATAAGTCGTCTAGACGCAATTAACGAGGTAGTAAAATTCCTTAACCATAATAACAATACTGAAGCAAAAAATCTTATTACAATGTTCGGATTATCTGCTGAAGAAATTTTGGAAGCAGGTGCCAGCTATGAAGCAGTAGTAGCAATGAAAAATATCTTTGAAAAATAATAAAATGGAATATATAAAACAATTTATAAAGAATACAATATTCTGGCTCAAATGCGCAAGATTATATTCTGTTCCAATAACAATACTAAGCTGGTTCGTAATATTTGTTTATTCAATAAAACATAATGGGAACATGTTTTATGGTCTAATTGCACTAATAGGAATTTGTCTTGTCCATCTGGCAACAAACCTTATTGATGACTATATTGACTATAAAATTTTAAGCAAAGATGAAACCTTTATTAAAGCCGGAAGAGATCATAAATGTGATTACTTACGAACGAATAAAGCTACTGTAAAAGATTTAAGGAATATAATAATTACATTTCTTACAATCGCAGCAATAATCGGTGGAATTTTATTTTTAACGTCAGGACCAATGGTTTTAATATTTGCTCTAATTGGTCTACTAATCGCTCTTGCATATCCGACATTCTCAATGAATGGGTTTGGCGAGCTCCTTGTTATTATAGCTTACGGCCCGCTATTATTCGAAGGAGTATACTACGTTATGACAAAAAAACTTTCAATAGAAGTTGCTATTCTATCTTTTGCCTGCGTAATGTTTGTAAACGCAATACTATATGCTCACATGCTTATGGATTTCGATGGAGACCAAAAAGCCAATAAAAAAACACTATGCCTAATGATGAAAACCAAACAAAATGCTCTTAATCTTATTCTTTTATTTTATCTCATAAGCTACATTCTGATTGTCTATATAGCATACAACACATCTAATTATATTTACCTTATAACATTTATAACAATTCCAATGGTTATAACATTATATAGATTTTTAAAAATATACAACGAACAACCTCAAAAAAAATTATCAAATCCTTTTTGGAATTACCCGCTTGATAATTGGAAACAAATTAAAGATACCTATAATGCTCCATTTTATCTAAGATTCTATATGGCAAGAAATATAACAACTATTTTCATGCTTCTAATTTCCTTAGCTATAATTTTTGAGAAATAAATGTTACAAAATATTAAGAAAACAAAGAGCTGTAAGCCAATTATATTAACATTTTCCAAATGAGTATATATTTAATATTTAAAAAATAGCACTTTTTTAAATATCAAATTGTTTATATATATGTAAGCAATCAGACAACAGCATTAGTAAAAAGGAGAATATATGGCAAGAGTTTTGATTTCAATGCCTGAAGAATTTTTGAACAGAATCGACCAAGTAGCAGAGGGTGAAAATCGTTCAAGAAGTGAACTAATCAGGGAAGCATTAAGAACGTACATTTACAAACAAAAAATTAAAGAATCAACAGGTGCACTCCAAAATGCTAATTTACTAGAGTCGTTGTTGAGTTAATCAGTGGTAAGGAAAAAGGCGAAACAGATTTGGGAAACACATTATAGAAGCCCTTGAATTTAAAATAATTCAAGGGCTTCTTAGATTAAAAACAGTCGCTACTTTATTCCAAAAAATACAGCTTCAGCAAACTCCTCACCATATTTTTCTTTTAATTCTATATATCTTGCAGATTTACGAAGCTCCTCATTTCTAAGAATAGCTTTTGGAACAATTTCTGAAACTTCATCAACACCAGATTTACTTACTGAATCAAAAAATCCATCATTATTTTTTTCTATAGATTTGGTGGAGAAAGTAGCAGTTTGAGAATTTTTTGTCTTTGACAACTTATTCATTTTCGGTTCATAATGTGCTGTATCAACTATACTTTGGACATCCTGTGTATTATTTTCTATAGCAGCAGGAGTGAAAGTTCTTTCAAATCTTCTCTGAGCCTTCAGCTCATTAGACATCCTTTTATATTGTTTACCCTTTTGAAAAAAATCCCTGTCATCCAGTTTAGCCTTAATCACGGCATCCAATTTATCTTTAGAGATATTATCACCTTCGAATTTCTGAAATATCTTATACCCAAGAGCTTTTAACTTTGAAACAAAGCTTGTATCCTCACTATCTGGTACCGAAATACGGGCATGCCCTGTTTTACTTTTACCAATTAGTCCATTAGGATAAGTTTCAATTAAACTTTTTAACCTTGCTTTCTTAGCAGCATTTACCCCTGGCTGAGTTATTGGGATTCTATAAATAGAACCAAAACTAATATCTGACATTTAAACCTCCTATTATATATAATAAAGACATAAAACATGAAAAAATAAAATTTGCTACTTCCTTTTAATCCAAGAAATATATTTGTTATATAATAAAATTAGAGGTAAAAAATATGTTATTAGAATTCTTATATTCAAAAATTCATAGAGCAACAGTTACAGATGCCAATCTTAATTATGTAGGCTCTATTACAATTGATGAAACGTTACTAAAAGCAGCAAATATCAAAGAATGGCAAAAAGTTGAAATTCTTGACGTCAATAACGGAGAAAGATTTCAAACTTATGTAATAAAAGGAAAAGCTGACTCAGGACAGATTTGTCTTAATGGTGCTGCAGCCAGAAAAGTTCAACCTGGAGATAAAGTTATTATTGTAACTTATGGCCAATTTACACAAGAAGAAGTAAAAGACCACAAACCAACAATCATTATTGTAGACGACAATAATAAAATTATTGAAAAAAAATAAAATGTAAACTTTTTTAAACATAAAAGAATAACAGTAAAAGACTCTTTTAAAATTTCACAGAACATTAAAAGAGTCTTTTTTAATAAAAAAGGAAATAATTTATTTTATTTTTAGAAAAAAAAGCAGTCTAATTTTTAAAATTAAAATATTTATAAATGTCTCTTTACATAATCTTTATACCGAAAAACTTGACCTTTTAGAATAAAGTTTTTATTCTTATAAAGTAATCTAAGAATATATTGGAAATAGAAAGAGGTTATTATGTCAGAATTCAAATACGCAAGATTAGATGGAAAACAATTTACAAGGGATGACATAAAGGGATTTATAAAAGAATACAATATTAAATTTATAAAATTACAATTCGTAGATATTAATGGTCAGGCTAAAAATATGACTGTGCCATCCGAACAAATAGATAAAGTTCTTGATAATGAAATAATGCTGGATGGATCATCAATAAAAGGTTTCAGAAGTATTGAAACTTCAGATATGTTTTTCCATCCTGACATCAATAGCTTTCAAATTTTACCTTGGAGAGAAAGTAACGGAATTAACTCTGCTCGATTAATCTGTGATATCTATAACGCAGATGGAACACCATTTGAAGGCTGTCCGAGATGCAATTTAAAAAGAGTAATGCTTGCAGCAGAAAAAATGGGATTTTCAATGAATGTTGGACCTGAAGCTGAATTTTTCTTATTTGCTAAAGACAAAAATGGCGATGTTACAACTGAGACTCAAGATAGAGCAGGCTACTATGATGTTGGACCAGAAGACTTAGGTGAAGATGTAAGATCCGATATTGTACTTACATTACAAGAAATGGGTTTTGATATTGAAGCATCTCACCACGAAGTAGCTGATGGACAACACGAAATAGATTTTAGATACGCTGACATTCTAACAGCAGCAGATAATGTTACAACTTTCAAAGTTGCTGTAAAAGCAATTGCGGCTAAACATAATTTACATGCCACCTTTATGCCAAAACCTATATTTGGAATTAATGGTTCTGGTATGCACTGTAATGTATCACTATTTAAAGATGGCAAAAATGCATTTTATGATGAAAATGCAGAATACCAATTATCAGAAACCGCAAAATATGCAGTTGGGGGTATGCTAAAACATGTAAAAAGTTTTACTGCAATTACAAACCCTCTTGTTAACAGTTACAAAAGACTTGTTCCTGGATACGAAGCTCCAGTTTATTTAGCATGGTCATTAGCAAACAGAAGTGCATTATTAAGAGTACCTGCAAAACGTGGGGTATCTACTCGTGTTGAATTACGTTCGCCAGACCCTGCTTGTAATCCATACTTGGCTTTTGCAGCCATTCTAGAAGCTTGTTTAGACGGTATTAGAAATAAAATTGATCCACCAGTTCCTGTAGAAAGTAATATTTACAAATTAACATCCAAAGAACGCAAAAAGCAACGAATAGATTCACTTCCAGGTAGTCTTGCAGAAGCATTGGAACAAATGGATAAATCCCTTGTAGCAAAAGCTGCACTTGGAGAACATATATTTAAAGAATTTATGACTTCGAAGAAAAAAGAATGGGATTCATTTAGAACTTATGTTTCTAAATGGGAGTTAGACAGATATCTGGAACGATACTAAATAACAACATAAAATAAAAAATAAAGACCTACTAAAAGGTCTTTATTTTTGTATATAAATACAAATACTTATATCAACAAATAAATAGCTACAATACAATTGACAGCAAAGTTTTAAGTGGTAATATAATATTTGTAAATGGGCTTGTAGCTCAGTTGGTAGAGCAGTTGACTCTTAATCAATTGGTCGTGGGTTCGAGTCCCACCGGGCCCATTTTTTTTATAAAGGTAAGTGTTTTTTAGTTTAAATAAGAAGGGGTAGAAATGGTTTGTACACTAGACAAAAATAGGGTAAATACTATAAGAAAAGCATTACAGGCTTTAGGTAAAAAAAATTTTGTATTTATTATGCATAACGGAAGTTTCCCTGCTGCAGAAGGTGAAAATACAGGTTTCGGCACAATAAATTCAAACGGGGGAAAAAATTTTATTAATTATGCAGCCGGGCTGTTTGACGCTATCCAAATGGGACCGGCAGGGAAAACAAAGAGTTCAGATTCCTCTCCATATACAGGGACAATATTTTCAAACAATCCTTTATTTATTGACCTAAAGGCACTTACAACAGATAAATGGCATAATATTTTATCTGCTGAGACATTTAATAATATAGTTGAAAATAATCCAAATAAAAATAAAAACAGAACAAGCTATTCATATATTCTAAAAAAACAAGCTGAAGCTTTATCAGAAGCATATTCTAATTTTATAAAATTAGATGATAAAAAACTAAATAAAGAATTTGAATCATATAAGCTTGAAAATGATTCCTGGCTAGATAAGGATAGTTTATATGAAGCTTTATCTATCGAACATGGAACTGATTTTTGGCCAAATTGGAAAAGCAAAACAGACAAAAACCTATTTAACCCAAAATCTAATGAAGAAAAAATAGAATTTGGTAAAAGAATAGATGAAATTTCAAAAAAATATGCAAAAGATATTGATGAATATAAATTCATCCAATTTATACTTTATAAACAAAACCTTGAAACAAGGAAACTAGCCGATTCAAAAGGAATAAAAATGATAGCAGACAGACAAGTTGCCTTTTCAGACAGAGATTGCTGGGCATATCAATCTTTATTTTTAGAAGGATGGTGCCTTGGTTGTCCACCGGACTATTTCTCTAAAGACGGTCAGGCTTGGGGATTCCCTGTTATAAATCCTGAAAAACTATTTAATAATGATGGTTCTCTTGGAGAAGCCGGAATTTTGATGAAAAATTTATTCAAAAAAATGTTTAAAGAAAATCCTGGTGGTGTAAGAATTGATCACATAGTAGGACTTATTGATCCTTGGGTATATAAAGCTGGTAAAAAACCTATGCCGGAACAAGGGGCAGGTAGATTATATTCATCTCCAGAGCATCCGGAATTAAAACAGTATGCTATTGCAAAAATTGAAGATTTAGACGACACATTAACTGCTGATAACGAAAAAAGAGTTAAAAATTTATCAAAAGAACAAATCAAACTGTACGGAAGATTAATAGAAAACATCGTTATTGCAGCAGCAAAAGAAGAAGGACTAACAAAAGATTCGATTGTTTGTGAGGACTTAGGAACATTAACCAATCCTGTTGCGGCAGTTATGAAAGAATATGAGCTTCAAGGAATGAAATTAACCCAATTTACAGTCCCTACAGAAGCTGAAGACCCATACAGATGCAAAAATATAACCCCTAAATCTTGGGCTATGGTTGGAACACATGACAATCAACCTGTAACTCTATGGGCTAAAAAGTTAGTTCACACTCACGAAGGTTACTTGCACGTAAAAAATCTTGTTGAAGACTTATTTGCTGAAGCTGCAAACCAAGATGAAATTATTGTAAAAATGACTAATGATGAAAATTTTCTGAAAGAAACAAAATTAGTTGAACTTTTTGCCTGCAAAGCTGAAAATATTCAAATTTTCTTCACTGATTTCTTCAATATGGACGAAACATACAATACACCAGGAACCTCAGGGGATAAAAACTGGAGTTTAAGACTTCCTGACAACTTTGAATCAATGCAAACAATTAATTTGCCTTTACTATTGAAAAAAGCTATAATAGCAAGAGGAAAAGTATTTACAGAAGCCAATAAACAATTAATTGAGGAACTAGATGAAATACAGTAATAAACTATTTAAATCTGTACTAATATTTACAATTCTTGTTTTCATGACAGGAAGCGCAAGTTTTGCATCAATAGCAACAGACGCAAAACTACAATATAATAAAGGAATAGACTATTATCAACTTGGTCAGTTTGAACAATCTGCAAACTGTTTTAAAAAAGCAATAGAATTAGACCCTAATTATATTGATGCATATTACAATCTTGGTTCCATTTTGGAATATTTAAAACAAGATGAAGCCGCGCTTGCAGTATTTAAACAAATAATACTACGAAAACCTGATGATTACGAATCTGTATATAAAGCTGCAGCATTAAGCAAAAAAGTCGGAGAATACGACAAAGCAAAAATGTATCTTACTCTAATTCCCGCAGATAGCCTGATTGGAGAAAGAGCAAAACAACTTGCAGCATCAATGGATACAGATTTACCTACGGCAAAAGCAGAACAAACTCAACCAAAATCTTTTGCTGAAGCAAATCCTAAAAATGATTCTAACGGAATGTATTCTGATATATCAAGCCCAACTGGTGTTATTGCAGATAATAACGGGAATATTTATGTGGCAGGATTTTCAGATAATACAATTTATAAAATCGGACCGGATAATAAAAAAATTGTTTATATCAAAAGTCAAAAAATTGATGGTCCAATAGGCTTATCTATAGATAACTCTGGAAATATATATATTGCAAATTATAATAAAGATAATGTCTTAAAAGTTGATAAAAACGGAGCTATAACAGAACTTATATCAAACATTCAAAAACCTTACTGTATGTATATAACAGGAGATTTGCTCTTCATCTCATCACAAGGCAGCAACTCGGTTGTAAGATATAAGCTAAATAACTAATCTCAATTATTATTTAACATATAAAAAAATTATCTACATGAGTTAATAATATGATGATACTAAAAAAATAAAATTCTCCTTAACATTTAGTTAAGGAGAATTTTTATGTCAGGAAATAAGTTACTCTATAAAAAAATGACAATAGAGGAACTTGTTGTATTATCACAAAAAGAAGACTTTAAAGCACTTGAAGAACTAATAAAAAAAATACAACGAGATGTCTTTGCTACACTATCATATCTTGTAAATAAAAATGACAATATTTCAGATTTGACTCAAGAAGTTCTACTAAAAGTCGCAAAAAATATATGCAATTTAAAAAATCCAAAATGTTTTAAAGGGTGGTTAAACCACATAATAACAAATACATATTATGATGAGCTGCGAAAACGTAAAAAAGTTCCTGAAACTATTTCCATAGACTATGAATGCGAACCGTTAAATCTTAACTTAAAAATAGAAATACCCGATCAAAAAAGCAAACCTATAGAAAAATGTATTACTTCTGAATGCGAAAGGTTAATAAAATCTGCAATTAGACAGTTACCAGAAGCTTTCAGAATTGCTATTATATTACGTGAATTCCAAGGGTTAAGTTACGAAGAAATAGCACAAACAACAAATGCAAGTATCGGAACAGTAAAATCCAGAATTTCCAGAGCAAGAGTAAAATTACAAGAAGTGCTAAAAAATTATATATAAAGGAGTAATAAAATGAACAAAGATCTTTCCTGCAATCAAGTATCTGCACTAATAAATTTTTACATAGAAGGGAAATTAAATCCACGACTAAGAGAATACGTAAATATCCACCTAACTAAATGTCCTAAATGCAGAAAAAAAATAGAGGACCTAAAAAGGATACTCAACAATTATGCAGAATTAAAAAAAAATATTACTGTTCAACACAAAGACGAATCTCTAAATAGAGAATTTCTAAATAATTTATCTGCCTATGTTGATAATGAACTCAATGAAAAAGAAAATATTAAAATAAAAAAAATGGCTATCTCTAATCCTACAGCAAGAAAAGAACTTGAATCAATTTACAAATTTCAAAAAATAGTTCACTCCGCATACGAAAAAACTAAAAATAGTTCAAAATTTGATTACTCAAAAGATATATTATCAAAAATTCAAGATAAAAATGACTACACTACAAATTATTTTTACAAATTAACTGCAATATTTGTAATAATAATATCAACAATTATTGGAGGCTTTATATATTTATATTTTTAAAGAAGACGCTGGATGTGAGTATTTATTATATGCCATAGATTGAAAATTATTCATAGTTGCTCTATTTGACAATGGAATATTCACATTTTCTGTGTCAACAGATGCCACTGTTTTATTTGTAGTATTACTATTCATCTTTGCTATTCCTGATTTTTGACGTTCAGCAGCTATCTCATTTCTAATAATAGGAGTTACAATATTACATGAAAGAATTGAACCTAAAGTAGTAGAAATAAAATCTATACCACTATCAAATTTTTTAAAATCCTCAACCAGATTATTAGGAAGTTTTGCATCACGCAAAACATCAAACCCCTTTTTACCAACTTTTGCAGTAAATTCGCTCTTATCTAAAAATGCTCTTACAGATTGTGGCAACCATTTTCCTGTAGAAACAAGCCTTGATGATATTGATTTAAAAGATTGTGTAATCAAATAAAATGAAGCAATATTAACACCAGCATCAGCAATTTCCTGAGGAATCAAAAACATCTTCTGTTCTTTTGGAATCTTGTCATTAATTACAATAGCTGCAACCTGAGCTGCAGAAGATAAAATCCAACCTATAACTCCGGTGTGAATCAGCATTTTTCCAAGATTATCACCATATTTCTTAGCAATTACATCTTTAAATTGCATAAATAAAGAAGGTTTAGGCATTAGCGACCTCCTTTACATTTGAAGCATTATTATTAACAGAAGAGGTTGAAGAAATAGAGTCATTTTTTAACTGCTTCTTTTCATTAATTTTTGCTACAAATTTATTTGTCAAAAATTTAGTCAAAGGAGCATCAATTAAAAAATTAGTAACCACCATAACTAATAATGAAACAATCGTTCCAAGAGATTTTTTATACTGTGAAAGATCATTTAAAATTCCAGGAGATGGAGTAAAGAAGGTTCTTAGCTTTTTATATTTCATGTCAGGAGTAATTTCATGTGGCATCTTAGTAAATGCATCAATAGCATGGATACATCCTGATCGTATAGCCACACCGGTAAGTGTTCCCGCAATAATTTTAGCAACAGTCCTTGCCGCAGAAACTTTTCTGGTATCTTCATCCACTTTTTTATTATTTAAATCTATAAAAGGTTGACTCATAAGTGCGGATACCCCAAGGATTAATCTATTTTGGGGAGAAGAAAGTTTTTCACCTATCCAGGTTATAGTTTTATTTGCTCTCTCACTTTTTACAGTCATTCTGGGGATAACATTAACAACCCCTTGCATTATGGAGCCCGAAGCATTTGATATGGAGTTTCTTACAACCTTTGATATAGACATAGATTTAAATTCCTACCCAAATCAATAATGATGATGAATCCTATTAATTGCCTAATTTTCAGAATATATTCATAAAAATTTACAAAATTGAGGTACAAAATAAATTGTACCCCAAAAATAAAAAAAATAAAGTTTTAATAATTATAATATAGAGCCTTTAGGAACAACAGTAACCCCACCCTCAGAAACATGAAAACCACGTTTTAAGTCTTCTTCTCTATCAAAACCAATTTTTGTATGAGGAGGAATAACAACATTTTTATCAATAATAGCCTTACGGATTTGCGAATAACGTCCTACTTCAACATTTTCCATAAGAATACTATCTGTAACACTGGAATAACTATTAATCCTAACTTTAGGAGACAAAATACAACGTGATAACCCCCCACCAGAGATTATACACCCTTCTGACACCATAGAATTTGTAGCCATACCAACTCTATCCCCCTCTTCCCAAACAAACTTTGCAGGGGGATAATTGTAATTAAAGGTCCTTAGCGGCCATTCTTTTGAATATAAATTCAATTCAGGAGCATAAGCAAGCAAATCCATATTTGCCTGCCAATAAGCATCTATACTTCCAACATCTCTCCAATATCCACGTTCTCCTGGAGTCATCCCAGGAAAGGAATTTTTCGCAAAATTATATACATAAATATTTTTCCCTTCAGATAAAAGCATCGGGATGACATTCTTACCAAAATCATGGCTGGAATCAGGATTTTGAAAATCTCTATTTAGAGAATCCAATAAAATTTCCTTATCAAAAATATAATTTCCCATAGATGCCAAACATAAATCAGGATGCCCCGGAATAGATTTCGGTTTATACTGTGGCTTTTCAACAAATTTTACCAAACGCCAATTTTCATCGACTTCCATAATCCCGAATTCAGAAGCTTCTTCAATTGGAATTGGAATTCCTGAAATCGATAAATCCGCTTTGTTTTCTTTGTGAAAATCAAGCATTTGAGATACTTTCATTTTATAAATGTGATCACCACCAAAAATACAAACATAACGGGGATCTTCATCTGTTATATGAAAAATATTTTGATAAATAGCATCAGCCGTACCGCGATACCAATCATTACCGGTTCTCATCTGAGCAGGTGCCAAATCAACATACTGATCCAAAAATGGAGATAATGCCCACCCTCTCGTTATATGCTTATTTAAAGAATCGGATTTATACTGTGTTAATACTTTAATCTTATAAAAACCTGAATTTATAAAATTATTAAGTACAAAATCAATAATTCTGTACCTGCCACCAAATGGCACAGCAGGTTTAGCTCTATCCTTAGTTAATGGGTATAATCTTTTTCCCTCTCCACCTGCCAAAATCATAACTAATGCATCATCAATAGACATATAAAATCCTCTTTCACTATATAAAAATTATATAACAAACTATTTAAAAGGTCATTAATACTAAATAACTATATTTTCACGATAACATTGCAATAATATATATGACAAATTTATTTTTTACGAGTATTATAAAGAATGATAGAAAAAAAGAAAGAGGAAACAGATGACAATAATACAACAACTCACAAATAAAGCACTTGGATTTAACAAATACAAAGTAGGAAATAGAATTGGTTGGATAAAATCTAAAACTGATACTTCAGAAATAACAAGAACAATAAAAAAATTACCCTCAGGAACAATTATTAAAACATCCACAAATTCAGAAAATTTAGTCATAAAAAAAAGAATTCTTACACACACTGGCAAAGAAATAAAATCATACCTATCAAACAAAAAACAAAATCGGATGATATATATAAGTGATAAAAATAATGGAGATACCTTATATATTAGAACTAAAAGTATGTATGATTTTCAAAAAGGAAAAGAAATAGACGATATTAAAAAAAGTTCCTACCAAAAACTATTTAATATAACCGAAAAAATAAAAATGCACTTAGGAATTATAAAATAACCACAGACAAAAAGAAGAAAAAAAAAAAAACGACTGTTTTACGAGTCGTTGAAAATCAATAGGAAAAAGGGAAAGGAAAATTTTTGTATATTTTTT
>CDZR01046588.1_pt1 | contig 47157 bp, 45 predicted proteins | sample 554781 | NCBI WGS metagenome assembly CDZR01 (sample SAMEA3182065, study PRJEB8094) | gut metagenome | biome: human; feature: gut; material: Stool; isolation source: human stools | place: Canada | collected 2013-01-28
CGAGCACCGCGATAACTCGAGAAACTCGCAAAGCGTGTTTTTCGTAGTTAGTGCGTCTGTTTATTGATATAGCTTGTCTTAAATTTTGAATACATAATCTTCTGGCTGCGGTACAGTCCGTAATAGCCGGAGAGCATATAGCTGAATGCAATCGCAAGAAGCAGGAATGGCATTGCAGCGAAACCGAACATTTCAAAGCTGATCAGCAAAGAAGTAATCGGGCTGTTGGTAACACCACAGAAAATGGCGGCCATACCGATGGCGGCACTTAAGGTTGGGGAGAAACCGGTCAACGTTCCAAAGAGACAGCCGAAGCTTGCACCGATAAAGAAAGTAGGAACAATTTCGCCACCTTTAAAGCCGGCACCAAGGGTCAGGGCGGTAAAAATGATTTTTAAAAGAAAAGCTTCCGGAGCCACTGTGCCGTCAAAACATTTGGAAATAATATTAACGCCGGTTCCATTGTAATCCTGATTACCTACCAGAAGGGTGAGGAGAATAATGATGCAGCCGCCTGCCGCAGCACGAAGGTAAGGATTTTTGATAAATTTACGGTAAATGGCTTCACTGTAATGTAAGGAAATACAGAACAGGATACTGACCAATGCACATAAAACGGCAAGAACCGTTACGGTAACTGCAGAAGAAATTCCAAATTCCGGAATGTCTAAAATGGCAAAGGACGGCGGCGCAATCTGAAAGTGTAATGCCAGACCATGTGCTACTAAAGCAGAGATAACACATGGCACTAATGCAGAATAGTGCATGATGCCGACACTGACTACTTCCAGCGGAAAAATAGCGGCAGCCATCGGTGTTCCGAATAAGGCGGAAAAAGCAGCACTCATGCCGCACATAATCATAATATGTTTATCTTTTTCATCAAAACGGAAAAGTCTTCCGAGAGAATTTCCGATGCTTCCGCCAAGTTGAAGTGCTGCACCTTCCCGGCCGGCAGAACCACCAAAGAGGTGTGTGATTAAGGTGGAGATAAAAATAAGCGGAGCCATACGCAGTGGAATTTCATCCCCAGAATGGATGGCGGAAAGCACCAGGTTGGTTCCAGTATCCTTTTCATCATGGAGAAGATGATAGAGCAGTACAATCACGATTCCACCCAGCGGAAGAAAGAAGATGAGCCATGGATAAGCAGTTCTTGTATCGGTGACCCATGTCATGCCAAAGTAAAAGGCAATTCCCACCATACCGATGAGAAGACCGGACAGAATAGAAAAAATAATCCATTTTATGGCGGTACGCAGACGGCGCAGATTGTGTTTGATTTTATGTATCACAAGTTCTTTGGTAACTGGTTCATTCATGATGTAGTAACTCCTTTTTATATAAAGTAAATATTATAAGCAGAAATTGTTTGTATTTTTTGAAAAATATATATTCTATAAGAAATAGTAGCATTCTGGAAATAAATTTACAAGATGAATGAAGAGATAAATGAAGAGAATTTTATTTGCAAAAAATAACCGGGGTGACTATAATAAGTGAAGGCTTTCTATAAAATCTGGAAATTACAGGCAATGGAGGAAGAAAGATGGAATCAGAAATCAGGATACGCCGGCAGATGATAGAGATTGGAAAAAGAATTTATCAGAGCGGAATGGTAGCTGCCAATGATGGTAATCTTTCTGTGCGTATATCAGAGAATGAAATTTTGTGTACGCCAACCGGAATATCCAAAGGATATATGACGGAAGAATGTTTATGTAAGATAAATCTGCAGGGAGAAGTCTTATCCTGTCAGGATGGGTTCCGCCCGTCTTCTGAAATGAAGATGCATTTGAAAGTATATGAAAAACGTCCGGATGTAAGAGCAGTTGTACATGCACATCCGCCATATGCCACAACCTTTGCGATTGGCGGTCAGGCATTAAATCGTGCAATCATATCAGAATCCATTGTAAGTCTTGGCTGTGTGCCGGTGGCAGAATATGGGCTGCCGTCTACGCAGGAAATACCGGATGCCATTGCACCATATCTTGACTATTTTGATGCGTTGCTCTTAGCACATCATGGGGCACTGACTTATGGAAAGGACCTGACGGAAGCTTATTACCGGATGGAGTCGGTAGAATTATATGCAAGACTTCTTTACCAGAGTAAAATGATGGAAATGGACAGGGAGCTGGATGCAGATACGGTACATAAATTATGTCTGATGCGGGAAAAGGCAGGAATGAAGAATCCGGAAACAGTCTGTGGCAGTAAGAAATTATTATTTGAAAGCTGCCGTGAGTGTATCCGCAGGAAAAATCTTTTGCCAGATGGATAGAAAAGAAAACGTTTGGCAGAAGGCAGCATTTTATAAGCCGGAAAAAGTTATTACAGAGAATAGCAGGAAACAGAAAAAGGAGATTAGAAGATGACAATAGAAGAAAGAGTAAAATTAGCAGAAGAAAAACACCACAGCGGATATAACTGTGCACAGGCAGTATTATGCAGTTACAGTGATAAGCTGGGTATTGATGAAGAAACTTTATTCCGTCTGTCGGAAGGATTTGGCGCAGGGATGGCAGATATGCAGGGAACCTGTGGTGCAGCAACCGGAATGTATATGATTGCAGGAGCACTGGGAAGCTCGGGAGCAATTGAAAAGGGCATGACCAAAGGCAGAACATATCAGACGGTAAAGGGACTGACAGCAGCATTTGATGAAAAAAACGGCTCTCATATCTGTAAAGAATTGAAAGGAATTGAAACCGGAAAGGTTTTGCGGAGCTGCGATGGCTGTATTGAAGATGCAGTCCGTATTGCAGAGCGCTTGTTTTCATAGAAAAAACACAATTTCATGGTAAAAGTGCACAAAAATGGAATGCCAAAATTATATAAGTGTACAAAATGTTAAAAACCCCATTGCTATTTTTGAGTAATGGGGTTATATTATATATATCCACTGAAAACGTTACCGAGAACGTAACCAACTAGGTTTCAGACAAGTCGGTATACAGATTGGGAAAGAGGTTTTCAGGAAGGATAGCATATTATATTTTAGGAGGATGTACTATGAAAAGAAAATTAGTATCTCTTATGTTAGTTGTATCTATGACAGCAGCTATGGTTGCTGGATGTGGAAGCGACGACAAGAAAACAGCTGACAATAATGCAGCAGGAACAGAGAAGACAGATGACAGCGAAGAAGCAGCAAGTGGTTCTGTTTACTACTTGAACTTCAAACCAGAACAGGATCAGCAGTGGCAGGATCTTGCAAAAGCTTATACAGATGAGACTGGTGTTCCAGTTGAAGTTGTTACAGCAGCATCTGGTACATATGAAGAGACTTTAAAGTCTGAGATAGCTAAATCTGATGCACCTACACTTTTCCAGGTAAACGGACCAGTTGGTCTTGCAGCATGGAAAGATTACTGCGCAGACTTATCAGGAACAGATGTTTATTCACATGTTAAGAGTGATGACTTTGTACTGAAAGATGGAGACGAAGTAAAAGGTATCGCATATGTACTTGAGACTTATGGTCTTATTTACAACAAAACCGTATTAAACGCATATTGCGGAATGGACGGAGCTAAAGTTACTTCTATTGATGAAATCAACAGCTTCGCAAAATTAAAAGAAGTAGCAGATGATATTCAGTCAAGACTTGCAGAAGTAAGTGAAGCAGCTGGTCCTGAATATGACCTTAAGGGTGCATTTACTTCAGCTGGTATGGATTCATCCTCTGACTGGAGATTCAAAACCCATTTAGCAAACCTTCCAATCTACTATGAATACAAAGCAGATGGAATCGGATCTACAGATGCTATCAAAGGAACTTACCTTGATAACTACAAACAGATCTGGGATTTATACACAACAGATTCTACTTGCGAAGGCTCTATGTTAGCAAGCAAGACTGGTGATGATGCAACAGCTGAATTTGGCTTAGGCGAAGCTGTATTCTATCAGAATGGTACATGGGCATACAATGATATTATCAATGCTGGTGTATTAACAGATGATGACCTTGGAATGATGCCTATCTACATCGGAGTTGATGGAGAAGAGAATCAGGGACTTTGTACAGGATCTGAGAACTACTGGTGTATTAATGCTAATGCTTCTGAAGAAAACATCAAAGCAACAGAAGATTTCTTGAACTGGGTTATTACAAGTGACACAGGACGTGACGTTGTTGCTAACCAGATGGGCTTCACAACACCATTTGATACATTTGATGATGGATATCAGGCAAGCAATGCATTCATGGATGCAGTTAACCAGTCCATTGCAGATGGTAAGAATTCTGTAGCTTGGTGCTTTACAACAATGCCTTCTGAGGCTTGGAAAGATGGCGTAGGTTCTGCATTAACAGCTTATGCTGCTGGAACAGGTTCCTGGGATGATGTTGTAACTGCATTCGTTGATGGCTGGGCTTCTGAGTACGCAGCAGCAAACGAGTAAGACTTATCACATATAATCAGAACAATATGTGAAAAAAAGGGCGGGCGGATATCGCCTGCCCTTTATAAAAGGGAAAGGAAAAATATTATGAACAAATCAATTAAAAAATATTTTCCTCTTTTTGCACTTCCAACGTTAGTTGCATTTACAATTGGTTTTATAATTCCTTTTGCTATGGGTATCTATCTTTCTTTTTGTAAATTCACAACTGTTACGGATGCAAAGTTTGTAGGACTATCTAATTATACCAAAATCTTTGGAGATGAGACATTTGTTCACTCGTTATGGTATACAGCACTCTTTACAATTGTTTCCGTGCTTGCCATTAACTTTTTTGCATTCGTAATTGCGATGCTTTTAACAAAGGGTATTAGAGGAACAAATGCGTTCCGTACCATTTTCTTCATGCCGAACCTGATTGGTGGTATTGTATTAGGATATATCTGGCAGTTGATTTTCAATGGTATTCTCGCAAATTACAGCAGAACATTGGCATATAATGAAAAATATGGTTTCTGGGGTATGATTATCCTGATGTGCTGGCAGCAGATAGGTTATATGATGATTATCTATATCGCGGGTATCCAGAATATTCCTGGAGATTTGATTGAAGCTGCAGAAATCGATGGGGCAACTTCCTGGCAGGTACTTAAAAATGTAACCTTACCGATGGTAATGCCATCCATTACCGTATGTACATTTTTAACACTGACCAACGGATTTAAATTATTCGACCAGAACTTAGCATTGACAGCAGGTGAACCTGCAAAGAAATCACAGCTTTTAGCATTGAACATCTATGATACTTTCTATGGTAGAAACGGATGGGAAGGCGTTGGTCAGGCAAAAGCAGTTGTATTCTTTATCCTGGTAGCAATAATTGCACTTGGACAGAACTATCTGACCAGACGTAAGGAGGTGCAGCAGTAATGAGTAATGTAAGAAAAGCAAAACATGGCTGGATTTTTACCATTATATTTACTATTTTAAGTGTACTGTGGGTACTTCCGATTGTAATCGTATTTATGAACTCCTTTAAATTAAAGGCATATATTAACCGCTTCCCGTTCCAGTTAGGACCGTTTAAAATGACTGACGGATGGGACAGATTTGTTGCCGGAGTGCAGAAGGCATTTGTTGGATTAACCAACTATGCAGAAGGTATCCGCAAGATTAACTTCTTTAATGCGTTTGGAACATCATTATTTATCACAATATGTTCTGTTGCGGTAATTATTCTCTGCACATCTATGTGTGCATGGTATATCATCCGCGTGAATGATAAGTTTTCAAAAGGTTTATATTGCCTTTGCCTGTTTTCCATGATTGTACCTTTCCAGATGGTAATGTTTACATTATCCAAGCTGTCAAATATGTTACATCTTGGAAATCCGGTTGGAATCATTTTAGTATATCTTGGATTTGGAGCAGGACTTGCGGTATTCATGTTTACCGGCTTCGTAAAGAGCATTCCGCTTGAAATCGAAGAAGCGGCAATGATTGATGGATGCAGCCCGATTCAGACATATTTCCAGGTTGTATTCCCGATTTTAAAGCCTACTGCAATTACAGTTGCAATTCTTCAGGTAATGTGGATCTGGAATGACTACCTTCTTCCATATCTGGTACTCGATATCAGAAAATGGAAAACGATTCCGATTGCAATTCAGTATTTGAAAGGTGGATATGGCTCTATTGACTGGGGCGCAATGATGGCTATGCTGGTACTGGCAATTCTTCCAATTATCATTTTCTATGGAATCTGTCAGAAATATATTATCGAAGGCGTTGTTGCAGGAGCTGTAAAAGGTTAAGCATTTATATAATAAGTATTTCGCTATAGATATAGTGTAAAGGCAGGACAAAACATGACAATAAAAGATATTGCAAAAGAATCCGGGTATTCAGTAAGTACTGTGTCAAGGGTTCTGAATAACAGGGATGATGTGAGTCCGGAAGCAGAAAAGAAGATTCGGTGGATTGTTGCAGAACACAATTTTGTTCCAAATGGAAATGCGAAGCATTTGAAACAGATTGCGTCTAAAACCATCTGCGTACTGATAAAAGGTACGTCGAATATGGTTTTTTCAGGGATAGCAGAAGAAATCCAGACGATTGTAAATAAGACCAGTTATACATTGAATATGATATATCTGGATGAAGAAGAAAATGAAGTAGAACAGGCAATTATTCAGTGTCGTGAAAGAAAACCTCTGGGGATTTTATTCCTCGGAGGTAATCCTGCATTTTTTAGGGAAAAGTTTCATGAAGTAAAAGTTCCATCGGTATTAGTGTCTACTGCAGGAAAAGATCTTGGCTTTCCGAACCTGTCCAGTGTAGCAACAGATGATGTGGAAGCGGCAAAATGTGCCATGAATTATCTGGTGAATCAGGGACATGTTCATATTGGAGTAATTGGAGGAAATTTAAGTTCTTCTTATGTCAGTGAACAGCGTTATATCGGGTGCGAGAAATGTTTTGGTGAAAAGGGAAGAATATTTGATTACGATAAATATTTTGTGAAAGCAAGATTTGACTTTGGAAGTGCGTATCGGGCTACGGAAAAACTTTTGGAGAAGGCAAAGGATATGACTGCTATATTTGCGATGAGTGATGTCATGGCAATTGGAGCGATTCGTGCGATACGTGACAGAGGTCTTCTGGTACCGGATGATATTTCCGTTGTGGGGTTTGACGGAATACCAATGGCGGATTACTATAATCCAAAGCTGACCACTGTAAGACAGCGGTACCAGACGATGGCACAACGCAGTCTTGAAATACTATTTCGTACAATTGACTTGAAAACCAAGGCAGTACATGAAATAATACCTTTTGAACTTGCACTGGGGGAAAGTGTTCGTGAGATAGGAAAATAATCTAGTTTGCAGGAGGAATTTAATTATGAGAACAAGTGGGATATTAATGCATATATCTTCACTTCCGTCACCATACGGAATTGGTACAATGGGAAAGGAAGCCAGAAAATTTGTAGACTTTTTGGATAAATCAGGACAGACTTACTGGCAGATATTACCGATATGCCCAACCAGTTATGGAGATTCTCCATATCAGTCATTTTCAAGCTTTGCGGGGAACCCATATTTTATTGACTTAGATTATCTTTGTAAGGATAAGTTACTGACAAAAAAGGAATGTTTAAGCTATGAATGGGGAGAAAATCCGGAATTTGTAGAGTATGGAACACTTTATGAAAACCGTTTTCCTTTATTGAAAAAAGCATATCAGCGCTTTAAAAAAGCATTACCGGATGATTTTGCGGACTTTTGTGAGAAAAACAGTGACTGGTTAGAGGACTATGCACTGTTTATGGCATTGAAGGATGCAAATGGCGGGGTTGCATGGTTTGAATGGAAGAAAGATTTAAAACTCCGTAAACCATCAGCAATTGAAAATGCGAAAGAAGAATTTGCAGATGCTGTTGAATTCTGGAAAATGTTGCAGTATCTGTTCTTCAAACAGTGGACAGAGCTGAAAGCATATGCCAATGAAAAAGGTATTCAGATTATCGGTGATGTACCTATTTATGTTGCTGGTGACAGTGCAGATGTATGGGCAAATCCGGGACAGTTCTATTTAGATGAGAACCTGGATCCGATTGATGTATCCGGATGTCCTCCAGATGCATTCTCTGCTGATGGACAGTTATGGGGAAACCCGTTATTCCGTTGGGATGCTATGAAGAAGGATGGTTATACCTGGTGGACAAAACGTATCAAAGCAATGTCTGAATTGTATGATGTTGTTCGTATTGACCACTTCAGAGGTTTTGATTCATATTACGCAATTCCTGCAAAGGATAAGACAGCAAGAAATGGAGAGTGGAGAGAAGGTCCTGGTATGGACCTGTTCAATGCTCTGGAAAAGAAACTTGGCAGATTAAATATTATTGTAGAAGATTTGGGTTATTTAACACCGTCCGTAAAACAGTTGTTAAAGGATACCGGTTTCCCTGGAATGAAGTTAATCCAGTTTGCTTTCGACAGCAGAGAAGAGAGTGATTACCTTCCACATACATATCAAAAGAATTGTGTTGTTTATACTGGAACTCATGATAATGATACCATTATGGGATGGTTCAAGACGGCTCCAAAGGAAAGCGTTAAATATGCCAAAGAATATTTAAGATTAAACAAAGAAGAAGGATATAACTGGGGCACCATGAAAGCTGTATGGGGCTGTGTTGGTGATATGGCTATTGTTCCGATGCAGGATATTCTTGGAATTGGCAGTGAAGGACGTATGAATACACCATCTACACTTGGCATGAACTGGAAATGGCGTGCAGTAGATGGACAGATTACTTCGGCACTTGCAAAGAAAGTCTGCAAAAATATGGAAATCTACTGTAGAAAGAGAAAAACAAAAGAAGAGCTGGAAGCTTTAGAAACAGCAGAATAAAATGTATCATTTTATAGTAAACAATACCTCGGGAGGCGGCAGGTCCAAACGGGTCTGGGAGGAACTGCAGAATTACCTTCTGGAGCATGAAATAAGGTATAAAGCACATTTTACAGAGTATGAGGGTCATGCGAAGAAGCTTGCAGACCGTGTATGTGATATTGATAGAGAAAAAGTGTATCTTATTGTGGTCGGTGGTGATGGTACGTTAAATGAAGTACTGAACGGGATGCATGATTTTGAAAAAATCCGGTTTGGATACATACCGACCGGCTCCGGGAATGATTTCGCAAGAGGTATGAAAATCAATGGAACACCTACAGAAAATTTAGAGCGGATACTTCAGGCGGAAGAGACAACGCCGATTGACTTAGGTTGTGTCAGCTGGGTGGAAGAAGGACAGAAGGAACAGAAGATTTTTGCAATTAGTTCCGGTCTCGGACTGGATGCAGATGTATGTAAACAGGCACTGCATTCCGGATTAAAGAAAGCATTAAATAAACTGGGACTTGGTTCATTAACCTACGTCTGTCTTACGATAAAATCCCTGTTTACCATGCCGACAGCAGAGGCGAAGATAGTATTTGATGATGAAGTGGAAGAGCCGATTTCCCGGATGATTTTTATTGCTGGAATGAATCAGTATTGTGAAGGCGGTGGAGTGCCGATGGCTCCGGAGGCCGTGGCTACGGACGGAGAATTTTCAGTCTGCTGTGGCTATGGAGTGGCAAGGTGGCGCACCTTTTTCCTGCTGCCATTTCTGGTAAAGGGAAAACATACAGGATTTAAGTGCTTTGATATCCATAACTGCAGAAAATTCAGCGTGGATTTGGAAAAACCAATGGTATTGCATGCTGACGGAGAATATTGCGGGGATGTGACACACGCAGAGTTTAGATGTCTTTCAGGAAAACTGAATATTTTGTTATAATGGTGACTTCCTCCTGCATATACATATAACAGTATAGGCAGGAGGAATTTATATGGAAAATTTTAATACAGGCACTTATGATATGTATAAAGATATCAGTGCAAGGACAAATGGGGAAATTTACATAGGTGTGATTGGAGCTGTGCGGACCGGAAAGTCATCTTTTATCAAACGTTTCATGGAGCTGATGGTACTTCCGTTTATGGAGGATGAAAACAGCCGCCAGCGTGCGGTGGATGAAATGCCACAGGCGGCCCAGGGAAAAACCATTATGACAACAGAGCCGAAGTTTATTCCAAAAGATGCTGCAAAAATCCGGCTGGGCGAAGATACCGAAGTAAAAGTGAGGCTGATTGACTGTGTGGGTTACATGGTAGAGGGTGCCACTGGACATCTGGAAAATGGTGTGGAGCGAATGGTAAAGACGCCTTGGTTTGAAGAGGAAATTCCTTTTACAAAGGCGGCGGAGGTCGGGACCAGAAAGGTTATTAATGACCATGCAACCATTGGAATTGTAGTAACTGCAGATGGCAGTTTCACAGATATCCCGAGGGAGAATTATGTGAAAGGTGAGGAAGAAACCATAAAAGAGCTGCAGAGAATCGGAAAACCCTTTGTTATGGTACTGAATTCCGTAAAACCATACAGCGAGGAAACGGCACAACTGGCAAAAGAATTAGAAGAAAAATATGAAGTCAGTGTATTTCCACTGAATTGTGAGCAGCTTCGAAAAGAAGATGTCTATACAGTGCTGAAGGGTATCCTCTATGAATTCCCGGTTGTGAAGATGAATTTTTTTCTTCCGAAATGGGTAGAAATGTTGGAAATGAGTCATCCAATCAAAGAAAATGTGGTTGCAAATGCTGGGAAAATGCTGTCGGAAGTAACACTGATAAAAGATTTGATGGATTACAAGATGGCTCCGGAGGGAGATTACATTTCCAATATGATGATGCAGGCGGTGAATCTGGAAAATGGCACAGCAGATATCCGGCTGGATATTGCAGATCAGTATTATTATGAAAATATCAGTGAACTGACTGGAACAGAAGTGACCGGGGAATACCAGCTTATTTCCATGATAAAGGAGCTTTCTGAGAAACGTAAGGAATATGAGAAAGTAGCGGATGCGGTACAATCGGTAGAAATGAAAGGATATGGAGTGGTGAGTCCGAAGCTTTCAGATATTAAAATGGATGATCCGGTGCTGATTAAACATGGTAATAAATTCGGCGTGAAAATTAAGGCAGTAGCACCGTCTGTTCATATGATCAGGGCAAATATTGAAACGGAGATTGCACCGATTGTAGGAAGTGAAGAGCAGGCAAACGACCTGATTCATTATATCAAAGAGGGACAGAGCACAGAAGATGGAGTCTGGGGAACCAGCATTTTTGGAAAATCCATTGGAGAACTGATGGAAGACGGTATCCGCAGCAAAATCAGCATGATGGATGATGAAAGCCAGATGAAGCTGCAGGATACCATGCAGAAAGTTGTAAATGATAATAATGGCGGATTAGTCTGTATTATTATTTAAGGATGCAAGCCGGTAATCCCGGGGCGATATTCCTTTCAGCTTGTGGAACGTCTTGGAAAAATGCAGCCCATTGTCAAAGCCTACGGAATTAGCTACAGCAGTAATGGATAGACTGGAGTGTTCTAAGAGATAGCAAGCCTGTTTTAAACGAAACTGGGTCAGATAATTTTTCGGCGACTGACCCAGTATGGTTTCAAAGGAGCGGTACAGATGGCTCCGGCTTACGCCTACATAATCAGCAATATCTTCTACGCGGATCGGGTAGGAATAGTTGGCGGAAATATAGGCAATTCCTTTCTGGACATAGTTGCTGGAACTGTTATACTGTTCATTATTGCTGGCATGTTTCATAAAAAGAGCCAGCGTCTGATAGAGTCGTCCGGTCATTTCTACAGAATCCATGAAATCATTTCCGCGGGCTTCATAGATACCGAGAAGGTGTTCCCGGATGGATTCGGAAAGCGGCGTCTGGTGAATCAGTGGAAAGTCTCTGGAAAAATCTGTGGCATTCAAAATAATGGCAGCGTCACTGCCGTTAAAGCCTACCCAGGCATATTCCCACGGATCTTCTTCATCGGCATAATAGGTGATTTCGGTTTGAGGGTAGACAAGGAAGGTATCTCCGGTGGAAAGGGCATAAACTTTACCACCAACAGAATAATATCCTTTGCCGGATAGAATGTGATGAATCAGATAATGGTCACGGATTCCCGGTCCCCACTGGTAAAGTGGTTCACATTTCTGGAAACCGACATTATAGACGGAAAGGGAAACCAGTTCTTTTTTATTTACTTTATAAGAATTCTTATATTTGGGGTCCATCGTATGCCTCCCTTCTGGAATTTGCAGATAGAATATAGATATATTATAGAGGCTGTCCTTTGCAGATGCAACAAAAATACATATTGTTTATACAATAGATACTGTTCAAATACAGGAATATAAGGTATACTCTTATTTGTAAGGAACACGAAAATACATATTTTAGTACAAAGGAGTGGAGAATATGTCTATTTTAGTTACAGGTGGAGCAGGTTATATCGGAAGTCATACCTGCGTGGAATTACAGCAGGCAGGCTATGACGTAGTAGTGCTGGATAATTTATCCAATGCCAGCGAAAAATCATTGGAGCGTGTAAAAGCGCTTACTGGAAAAGAAGTTACATTTTACCGTGGAGATATATTAGACCGTGATATCTTAAATGAAATCATGGAAAAAGAGAAGATTGACTGCTGCATTCATTTTGCAGGATTAAAAGCAGTTGGAGAATCTGTGGTAAAGCCATGGGAATATTATAATAACAACATTGCAGGAACATTGACATTAGTAGATGTGATGCGCCAGCACGGCTGCAAGAATATTATCTTTTCTTCCTCCGCGACCGTATATGGTGATCCGGCACAGATTCCAATCACAGAGGAATGCCCGAAGGGACAGTGTACCAATCCATATGGCTGGACGAAATCCATGTTAGAGCAGATTCTTATGGATATGCAGAAAGCTGATCCGGAATGGAATGTTATCTTATTAAGATATTTTAACCCAATCGGAGCACATCAGAGCGGAACTATGGGAGAGAACCCAAATGGAATTCCAAACAATCTGATGCCATATATTACCCAGGTGGCAGTTGGAAAGTTAAAAGAGCTTGGTGTATTTGGAAATGATTATGATACACCGGACGGAACCGGAGTAAGAGACTACATTCATGTAGTAGACCTGGCAAAGGGACATGTAAAGGCATTAAAGAAGATTGAGGAAAATGCCGGCTTAAGTATTTACAATCTTGGTACCGGACATGGTTATAGTGTACTTGATATTGTAAAGAATTTTGAAGAAGCAACAGGCGTAAAGATTCCTTATTCCATTAAGCCACGTCGTGCCGGCGACATTGCGACCTGTTATTGCGACCCTTCAAAGGCAGAGCGGGAGCTTGGCTGGAAAGCAGAGTTTGGTATTCGTGAAATGTGTGCCGATTCCTGGAGATGGCAGAAGAATAATCCGAATGGATATGAGGACTAGAAAGAAGCTGAAGAAAAAAATTGCAAAAAAATTAAAAAAAGTGCTTGCAATTTAGAGGGCGTCGTGTTATAGTATCACTTGTCCGGTTCATTGGTCAAGCGGTTAAGACGCCGCCCTCTCACGGCGGAAACAGGGGTTCGATTCCCCTATGAACTGCTCACTATTAATAATTTAATAGCCCAACCCTATAAATGCTGAAAGCCTTGATTTTAATGGTCTTACAGCATTTTTGTTTTTTATAAAATAACCTTGAAATTACACCGCTAAAAAGTGCGAGGTATTCAAAAAGGTATTCTAACATATGTTCGATTAATTAAATACACAGGAAAGGAGAGTCCTGCAAAAGTGCTTACCTAAGATAAATCGACCATAAATCGGTTTATTTTTTTTGCCCTAAAATAAGAAAAGGCAGGCTTAATGCCTGCCAAAGATGTCTATAAGACAAACCAATTTAAGTATTCCAAGAAGTAATTTTCCAATCAAGATGAATGGGAAAAAGATAATTTTGATAAGATCCATAATTTTTCTCCTTTCGATTTAAAAATATATGCATTTGATTTTGATCCCCCCCGGGGTAAGCTCGTTTCTGGTATGAAAATCTCGATTTCAAGTTTTGAAAATTTCTTGTGGAAATCTGAAAAATTTATTTTTTCAAATCCTTGCAACTTTTTAACAATATTCACTTTTTCAATATCAATTCAACGATGATTATAATATGACCGTGTGACACTCTGAATGGCTCAAATTTCGATTTGATTTATATATCTTATAATTTTATCGATTAAAGATATAGAAGCCTTAGTTCGATTTCATATGCTTTAAGCTCAAGAATAACTTCTTCTAGCCGTTCTAAATCTTGTTTGACATGCTCGAAGCTGTTTAAAATGTCTTTTTCCGTGTGTAATCGCTCCGAGTGCTGTTTGTAAATCCTTATAACTTTTTCACTCATTCGCTTTTGTGGTTGTCCGTATATTGTGAAAAGCTCGTTTATAAGTCGTTCGTGTATAGTTTCGCAGGTGTCACGCTCTGGACACCTGCAGCAATTTGTTTTACATTCTTTTGTCATGCTATTTTTACCCTTTTCAATACTTCGGTTGGGTCATTTTTAAAAATAAAGCTATGCGTAAACTTTGAATAATAGCCGCCAATGTCGCGCATCTGCTTGTTAAGATTTATATAAGCGTCGCGGCTTAATGTCTGCAAACATTTAACAAGGAAAATTTTCTCATGCGTTTTTGTATGCTCGCTTTCGGTAACTGTGAACGCTTCGCCGCTTGTCTCAATCTGATCCGGTGCTGCTTCTTTCTTTGTGGCTGGTGCGGTAGTTGCTTTTTTAATTCTTGCCGTTTTTGGTACGATCTTTATATTCTGGCCGTTATTCTTGGCGCATCCAAAATAATAGAAATCTACGTGAAAATAATCAATCATGCCGTCGCAATCCTCATAATTATAGGAGTTTACAAAATTATCTACATCCTCAATAACTGCCTTTGTGACTTCGTTCAAGATTTTGAAAAAGTTCCCATGCTCGGAAGTTATGCGCTCATATTCTTTTTTAAATCCTTCATCATTCCAGCAATCTAAAGACCAGTAGTCATTATGATTTGCTTTTCTGAAAAATTTGTTTTTATCTTCCTCGGTCAGCTCGTCGACTTTCTTGTAAACCTCGATAGGGCTTTCTTTCAATTCAACATGCAATTCTTGACACATGGAAGCGTAAGAAGTGCGAATGCTGAATTTATAAGTCGGGTATTTCTTTTTTACATTCCAAGGCATTCGATGGAAAGAAACTTTCCTTTATGCTTGTGTGTGAAGCATTAAAGTGTATCAAGGAAGCAAATGGAGATATTACCAATATTGTTCTCGGACTTGATTCTGCAAGCAGAATGCAGTTAAATGCTGACGCTGTAGCGAATGGTTTTACAATCGTTGAGAGCGGAAGAGATGTTAATGGAATTGCTGTTGATAAGGTGCTTACACCACTTGGAACAGTGTATTTAAGAGACCTGATTTATCTTCCGGCTGGAACGGTTACACTGTTTGACCCGTTCATTATGGCCCCTGTTGAACAGCTCGTACTAGGAAAAGGAAACTTCTTCCTTGAAGAATTAGCAAAGACCGGTGCTGGTACCAAGAAACAGATTTTCGGTCAGATTGGACTTGACCATGGTCCTGAATGGTATTCTGCTAAGATTACAAATTTATCTGCAGCGATGCCGACTGATGGAGATATGGCAAGAAAAGTCTATTCCGTTTCAAAGGCAGATTCTGATGAACCTACATCACTTGGAACACTGACAGTTGCATCCGCAGCATGGAATGTTACTGGAAAGACCAAGATTACCATCACAGAGCCATTGACTGAGGGTAATTCCTACAAATACAAAGTAGGCGAAGCTGAAACAACAGTTAAGTTGGGACAGTCAGTAAGAACATGGAATGCATGGAATGGCACTGATGAAATCGAAGCTGAATCCGGCAAAGTAATTACTATCGTTGAATGCGATAAGGCTTACAATGCGGTTAAAGTTGGACATAATACAGTAACTTCAAAAACAGAGTAGGAGATGAACTTGGATGGAAGAGCTTTTGAAAGAATTGAATATGGATTTGGAAGCTGAATTGACTTCTGAATTACATGAGGATTCCGATAAGGCTCTTTTATCTTCAAAGATTAAGGGAGCCTATTACGCAGTGAAGCGTAAGCGAAATTATCAGGAGCATCACACAGAAGAGTTCATTTATAAAGATATGATGGCTATGTATGACATTATAAAAGACCTTGCACTGTATGACTGGAACCATATTGGAGCTGAGGGTGAGACAAGCCACAGTGAAAATGGTATCAGCCGGGCATGGAATCCAAGGGAAAACATTTTAAGGGAAGTAATTCCTTTTGCAACGGTTATTCAGAAAGGATAAGGTGATCCTTTTATCTCCCGACCGCAGGGATAAGCGGTAAAGAAGATTGTGCGTGACCATTTTGCCAATGTCGGCAATATGGTTGCAGGCGGCGCACGTTAAGCGGTGGTGGGCGGTGCGTCATATTTCTATTATGGAGGGAAAGGCAATGAATTTTCAAAAAGCATATGAAGCACTCAAACAGGGTGCTATGATTAAATGCCCGGAATGGGCGGGATATTGGAAATGGGAAGATAATTCCATTAAGATGCACTGTAAGGATGGCAGAATCCTTGATATTCGCGAGACAGAGAATGTTGATTATACTCTCAATTTTATTCTTCGTGATGATTGGGAGGTTGTCGGGGAAGCTGATGTAAAGGATTTGGATATTCAGACATTCATATTCGGCGAAGCAATCCGCAGACTGAAAGCCGGACAGAAAGTTGCCCGCAAAGGTTGGAATGGTAAGAAACAGTACATTCAGCTTGCAACAGGGATTTCCTATTTATCAGCAGATGGCGAACTTGTGAATTGTGAACATGATGCCATTGGCAATAAGGCAATCGCTTTTGTTGGAACATCCGGTGTTCAAATGGGGTGGCTTGCATCACAGGCTGATATGCTTGCAGAGGACTGGATCATAGTAGAATAAATCCTTGTAGCGGCTCTCCTTTTGTCGTATAATTGCGGTGAAAAGGGGGTACAAAAGATGAAAACAGTTATAGAGGAAATGTTAAATAGCGACATTACATACTATATCGTCGTTCCATTTTTTATTTTGATTTTGGGTTGGATACATAATTGGCATGAAAAAAAAAGTCAGAGCGTAACGATCATGAAAGGAAAGATAAGGCGTAAATGTCCTTTTTTAAAAGTATATGTTGATTTTGTACAAAAGATAAGTGCGTACATGGTATTCGTGTTAATAGCATATGGTTTTCTTTTATCTTTAGAAGTATTACATATTACAGTACCAATGTGGATAAAAATACTGTACTTTAGCATGGTGTGCGGATTTGGAGTAATCGATTTAATATTCGAAATAAAAACTGTAAGGTGCAGAATTGAACTATTGAAACATAAAGTAAGGAAAATAATAGTTTTGGCATTAACTGAAGTGATATATTTTATGCCGATATTCATGCTTAATCATGCAGATGATAAGGCAACACTGGTTTGGGGAATAGCGCTATGTGCATTAGTACTTTTGGTGTCGGTATTTTCGGATCATATTTTGATATATAGTAATAAATATGTTTCGGTGGTATTAAACGATGGTACAGAAATAAAAGATATACAAATAGATAAAATAAAAGTTAAAAGAAAATGGATGATAATAAATAAAATAGGGAAAAACGAAATAAGAATAAGAGAGTCATTTGTGGTTAGAATCAATTATTATGGCAAAGCGTATGTGAAAGCATATTGCCCTATGCTTAAATGGATTGGACTAGAAACTAGAGGATAGAGAAGAAGAATGGATGGAATTGTAAAAAGAAATGTCAGAGGATAAACGAAGAGTTTATTAAAGAAGAACAAACAACTGTTCTGTTACGCCACTTATGATGCCGAGAAAAAGGTATACGACCGTGATGAGGACGGCAATATCAAGTACATAGAGATTGACGGAGAGACAGCAGATGGAATGTATGTGATCTTCAATGCCAATAATGAGAAAAAAGAAGTAACTCTTCCGGAAGAAAACTGGAATGTATGCATTAATGATACCTTAGCAGGAACAGATACGATTGAAACAATTTCTGGAACAGCAGATGTAGATCCGGTTTCTGCATTGATTTTAGTAAAAGGTGATGGAAACGGCAGCACAGCAATAGCATCTGAAGGAACATTACCAGCATGGATGGCATATGTATTTACAATTCTGGTTGCCGTAGTGATTGGAGCATGTTCTGTCTGGTCACAGAAAAAGGCAGGAAAAGCCGGCAGAAAGTAGATAATTTGGAAATAAAATCTTGCAATTTAAGAAAATAGTGCTATAATAATACAGTACATGATGATTTAGGCTTTGAGAGTGGGCGTTGCGTCCACTCTCAATTCATGTTTAGAACAAAATTTAAGCAGATGGAAAGGTGGTTACATGTCCAGAAAAGAAATTTATGAACAGAAGACAGAAAGCTTCATTCAGCCAATCGTTGATAAGTATCATTTTGAACTGGTAGATGTGGAATATGTCAAGGAAGGTTCCGACTGGTACTTACGGGCTTACATTGATAAGGAAGGCGGAATTACCGTCAATGACTGTGAAATGGTAGCACGGGAAATGAATGAGATTCTGGATCGGGAAGATTATGTGGAAGACTCTTATATTTTTGAAGTGAGTTCGCCGGGACTTGGCAGACCGTTGAAGAAAGAAAAGGACTATGTCCGTTCTATGGGAAAAGAAGTGGAGATACGTCTGTATCGTGCCATAGACCATGAAAAGGAATTTTGTGGAGTCTTAAGTGCATATGATGAGAATACCGTAACAATTGAAGACGAATCTTATGGACAGAAAGTATTTGAAAAGAAGGATATTGCATTAATCCGTCTTGCCATCGATTTTTAATCATTAACATAGCATACAACTTAGAAAATAAGTATATAGGAGGATAAAGAAATGAATAACGAGTTGTTGGAAGCATTGACAATACTGGAGCAGGAAAAAAATATCAGCAAAGAGACTTTACTTGAGGCAATTGAGAATTCTCTGCTGACTGCATGCAAAAACCATTTTGGAAAGGCAGATAATATTAAAGTAAATATTGACCCGGAAACATGCGAGTTCCATGTGCTTGCTGAGAAGACCGTAGTGGAAAAAGTAGAAGATGATGTAACAGAAATCAGTCTTGCAAATGCACGCATGATTGATTCTGAGTACAATCTTGGTGATGTGGTAAATGTAGAAGTTAAATCCAAAGAATTTGGACGTATTGCAACACAGAATGCAAAGAACGTAATTTTACAGAAGATTCGTGAGGAAGAAAGAAAAGCAATTTACAGCGAATATTATAGCATGGAAAAAGACGTTGTAACCGGAATTGTACAGAGATATGTTGGAAAAAATATTTCCATTAATCTTGGTAAAGCAGATGCCATTCTTACTGAAAATGAGCAGGTAAAGGGAGAGGTATTCAAACCGACCGAACGTATCAAGGTATATATCTTGGAAGTAAAATCTACACCAAAGGGACCAAAGATTATGGTTTCAAGAACCCATCCGGAATTAGTAAAACGTCTGTTTGAATCAGAAGTTACTGAAGTAAAAGATGGTATTGTAGAAATTAAGAGTATTGCCCGTGAAGCAGGAAGCAGAACCAAGATTGCTGTTTACTCCAATGACCCTGATGTGGATCCGGTAGGAGCTTGTGTAGGTATGAACGGAGCCAGGGTAAATGCTATCGTAAGTGAATTACGCGGTGAGAAAATTGATATCATTAACTGGAATGAGAATCCTGCTATGTTAATCGAGAACGCATTAAGCCCAGCAAAAGTTATTTCCGTAATCGCAGATGGCGAAGAGAAGAGCGCAAAGGTTGTTGTTCCGGATTATCAGTTGTCACTTGCTATCGGTAAAGAAGGACAGAATGCAAGACTTGCTGCAAGACTGACCGGATTCAAGATTGATATCAAGAGTGAGACACAGGCAAGGGAGTCCGGTGAATTTATGGATTATGAAAATGATTACGAGGACTATGATGAGGAGTATGAAGAAGGTTATGAAGAAGAAAACACAGGAGATGGTGAGTTCATAGATGGCAACGAATAAGAAGATTCCTATGCGGAAATGTGTAGGATGCCAGGAAATGAAAAGCAAGAAAGAACTGATTCGGATTATTCATACGCCGGAAGATGAACTTGTAGTGGACTCCACTGGAAGGAAGAATGGAAGAGGCGCATATATCTGTCCGAATATGGATTGCTTTTTGGCAGCAAAAAAGACAAAGGGCTTGGAAAGATCTTTGAAAATGGCGATTCCGGAAGAAATATATGAGGAATTGCAAAAGGAGATGCAGAATATTGAAACAAGATAAGGTGTTATCCATGCTTGGACTTTCTGCCAAGGCAGGAAATGTTGCAAGCGGAGAATTTTCAACAGAGAAAGCGGTAAAAGAAGGAAAGGCTCATCTGGTCATTGTCGCAGGAGATGCTTCAGATAATACGAAGAAACATTTCCGTGATATGTGCAGCTTTTATGAAGTGCCATTTTATGCTTATGCTGATAAGGAGAGTCTCGGACATCATATTGGAAAAGAATTTCGGGCATCATTGGCAGTTACCAACGAAGGTCTTGCCAAAGCCGTCATAAAGCAATTGAAACTGTTAACAACTGAATAACGGAGGTAGTTATATATGTCAAAACTCAGAGTATATGAACTCGCAAAAGAATTAAATATAAAGCCGCAGGATGTTTTGGATTCCTTACAAGGAACCCAGTATGAAGTAAAGACATCCAGCAATAGTATAGATGAAGATGCACAGAAGCTGGTGCGTTCTAAAGTAAACGGAGCAGCAAAACCAGCAGCAGAGAAAAAGCCGGCAGCAGAGACAAAGCCGGCAGGTGAAGCAAAAGCTGCAACAGAAGCAAAGCCAGCAGGTGAAACAAAAGCTGCAGGCGAGGCAAAATCAACAGAGGCACCGGCTCGACCGAAGAAAAAAGCAAGTATTTCTGCTGTATTTAACCCACAGAACAGCAAGACCAATCCGGGAAGCAGACGTCAGGCTTATCACACCAATGCCAAGACAGGAGAAGCAAGAAGACCGGCACCGGCTGCAAGACCAGCTCAGCCTGCAAAACCGGCAGCACCAAAGCCTGCTGAGGTAAAAGCTGCAGAAGTTAAGCCGGCAGAGGTAAAAGCAACAGAAGTTAAGGCTGCAGAAGTAAAACCAGCAGAAATGAAAACTGCAGAAGTAAAGACTACGGAAACAAAAACTGTTCAGGAGAAACCGGTAGTGAAAACAGAAGAGAAGAAGACGGAGACAAGAAACTTTAACAATAACCGTCAACAGGGAGACAGACCGTATAATAACAACCGCCCGCAGGGAGACAGACCGTATAATAACAACCGCCCACAGGGAGACAGACCGTATAATAACCGTCAGCAGGGAGACAGACCGTACAATAACAACCGCCCGCAGGGGGACAGACCATATAATAACCGTCAGCAGGGAGACAGACCATATAATAACAACCGCCCGCAGGGAGACAGACCGTACAATAACAACCGCCCGCAGGGAGACAGACCGTACAACAATAACCGCCCACAGGGAGACAGACCATACAATAATAACCGTTCACAAGGCGACAGAAATGGAAGAGGCGGAAGAAATGGTGGAAGATTCGATCAGGAATTAAACCGTTTCAATAAAGAAGCTATCCAGGCAGGACCGGATGATTTAAGAAAAGAAAGCCGTGAAAACCGTGACCGTGACAATACCCGTAAGAAACAGGTGCAGGAGCACGATAAGTTAGGAAGCAAGAAACAGGAAAGATATGTAAATCTTGAGAAAAACGGCGGTAAGAAGAAACGTCCTGCACAGCCGAAACCAAAGGAAGAAGATACCATCCGCAGCGTATCCCTGCCGGAGCGTATGACGATTAAGGAACTGGCAGATAAGATGAAGGTTCAGGCTTCTGAAATCATCAAGAAGCTCTTTATGAAGGGACAGATGGTTACCGTAAACCAGGAAATCGACTATGACAGTGCAGAAGAAATTGCACTGGAATTTAACTGTATTGCAGAGCCGGAAGAAAAGGTAGACGTAATTGCAGAGCTCTTAAAAGAGGATGAAGAAAGAGAAGAAGATTTAGTTCCAAGACCACCTGTTGTCTGTGTAATGGGTCACGTTGACCATGGTAAAACATCCCTTCTGGATGCAATCCGTAATACACATGTAACAGACCGTGAGGCTGGTGGTATCACACAGCATATCGGAGCCTATGTGGTAAGTATTAATGGACAGAAGATTACCTTCTTAGATACACCGGGACATGAAGCATTTACCGCAATGCGTCTGCGTGGAGCAAAATCTACCGACATCGCAATTCTTGTAGTTGCAGCAGATGATGGTGTCATGCCGCAGACTGTAGAAGCAATTAACCATGCTAAAGCAGCCGGAATTGAAATCGTAGTAGCAATCAATAAGATTGATAAGCCAAATGCCAATATCGACCGAGTAAAACAGGAGTTATCCGAATACGAACTGATTCCGGAAGACTGGGGTGGAAGCACCATTTTTGTACCGGTATCTGCTCATACCCACGAAGGTATTGACCAGTTATTGGAAATGTTATTATTAACAGCAGAAGTCAGCGAGTTAAAGGCAAATCCAAAACGTAAAGCCCGTGGTGTTATCATTGAGGCACAGCTGGATAAAGGAAGAGGAGCTGTAGCAACTGTTTTAGTACAGAAGGGAACCCTTACAGTTGGTGAGCCGATTGCCTGTGGTAGTGCATATGGTAAAGTACGTGCCATGATTGACGATAAGGGAAGAAGAGTAAAAGAAGCCGGACCATCCATGCCGGTAGAGATTTTAGGACTTTCCAGTGTACCGGATGCAGGAGAAACATTCGTAGCATGTGACAGTGAAAAAGATGCAAGAAACTTTGCAGAGACATATATTTCCGAAGGAAAGGCAAAACTGTTAGAGGAGACCCGTTCCAGAATGTCTTTAGATGACCTGTTCTCACAGATTCAGTCCGGAGATGTAAAAGAGCTGGATATCATCGTTAAAGCAGACGTCCAGGGTTCTGTAGAAGCCGTAAAACAGAGTCTTGTAAAACTTTCCAACGACGAAGTTGTGGTTAAGATTATCCATGGTGGTGTTGGTGCAATCAACGAATCTGATGTTACTTTAGCATCTGCATCTAACGCAATCATCATTGGATTTAACGTAAGACCGGACCCTACAGCAAAGGTTACTGCTGAAAATGAAGGTGTAGATATCCGTCTTTATAAAGTTATCTATAACGCAATTGAAGACGTAGAAGCTGCTATGAAGGGAATGTTAGATCCTGTATACGAAGAAAAAGTAATCGGCCATGCAGAAGTCCGTCAGATTTTCAAAGCATCCGGTGTTGGTAACATTGCAGGTTCTTATGTATTGGATGGTAACTTCGAGCGTGGATGTAAAGTCCGTATTACCCGTGAGGGAACACAGATATTTGAAGGAAATCTTGCTTCCCTGAAACGTTTCAAGGACGATGTGAAGGAAGTAAAAGCCGGATATGAGTGTGGTCTTGTATTCGAAGGATTTAATGATATTGCAGAACTGGATCAGGTAGAGGCATATAAGATGGTAGAGGTTGCCAGATAATCTGATAGAAGGACAGGAAAATTATGCAAAAAAATAGTATGAAAAATATGCGGATAAATGGAGAAGTTCAAAGAGAACTCTCCAACATTATCCGGAGTGAAGTAAAAGACCCGCGTATTGCGCCGATGACCAGTGTGGTCGCCGTAGAAGTGGCACCGGATTTAAAAACCTGTAAGGCGTATATCAGTGTATTCGGAGACGAAGAAGCTCAGAATAATACAATCAAAGGTCTTAATAGTGCAGAAGGGTATATTCGTCATGCCCTCGCAAAAAGTATCAATTTAAGAAATACTCCGGAGATTCGGTTTATCCTGGATCAGTCCATTGAGTATGGTGTAAACATGTCAAAGAAAATTGATGAGGTGATTGGACAGGAAGAGTCCTAAGCCTCATCCGAAGAGAAAGAGAGCAGGTGTTGCCAATGAAATTAGAGGAACAGCTTTATGATGTGAAGCGTGTAGCAATAGCCGGTCATGTAAAACCTGACGGAGACTGTGTAGGTTCCACGTTAGCAGTATATAACTATATCAGAAAATATCATCCGGAAATGGAAGTGGAACTCCATCTGGAACCGATTCCAAACATTTTCAAATTCCTTGCAAATGCAGATAAAATTGACAGCTCTTATATAGAAAAAGAGCCATACGATTTATTTATTGCATTGGACTGCGGCGATGAGAAACGACTGGGAAATGCAGTGAAATATTTTCATGCAGCAAAACGCACCTTCTGTGTTGACCATCATATCAGCAATCAGAACTTTGCAGATGCAAACTACATTTTCCCGGAGGCAAGTTCAACCTGTGAGCTTGTATATGAACTCATAGATGAAGAGAAGATTACAAAGGAAATTGCAGAATGTATTTATGTGGGAATTGTGCATGATACCGGTGTGTTCCAGTATTCCTGTACTTCTGCAAAGACCATGAACATTGCCGGCAGGCTGATGGAAATGGGAATTGATTTCAGCCGTATCGTGGATAAGACTTATTATGAGAAAACTTACGAGCAGAACCGGATTTTGGGTCAGGCATTGGTGGACAGCCAGCTCTTTTTAGATGGAAAATGCATTGCATCTATCGTAACCAAAGAAGAAATGGAAAAATACCAGGTTCTTCCGAAACATTTAGAAGGAATCGTACAGCAGCTCCGTGCTACCAAAGATGTGGAAGCTGCAATCTTTCTTTACGAAAATGAGGATGGAAGCTTTAAAGTAAGCATGCGTTCCAGTGGTAAGGTAGATGTGGCAGTTATTATGATGTCCTATGGTGGAGGCGGTCATATACGGGCAGCCGGAGCAACCATAGAAGGCAATGCCAAAGAGATTCTTGAGGGAATCGTAAAGGACGTTGAAAAACAGCTTTTGAAATAGACAGGATAACGTATGGACGGAATTATTAATGTGAGAAAAGAAAAAGGATTTACGTCCTTTGACGTAGTTGCAAAGCTGCGTGGAATTTTAAAAATGAAAAAGATTGGACATACAGGTACGCTTGATCCGGATGCGGAGGGCGTACTTCCTGTATGTATAGGAAAAGCAACCAGAGTCTGTGACCTTTTAACTGATAAGGACAAGGTATACGAGGCAGTCATGCTTTTGGGAAAAGAAACGGATACCCAGGATATGACAGGAACCATATTAAAGGAATCCGAGGTAAATCTTTCCATAGAAGAAGTAAAGCAGTGTATTGAAAGCTTTGTGGGAGAATATGCACAGATTCCGCCGATGTATTCTGCACTGAAGGTCAATGGAAAGAAATTATGTGACTTAGCAAGAGAAGGTGTGGAAGTAGAACGCAAGGCAAGGAAGGTTCAGATATTAGATATTGCAATTTTATCAATCGACTTGCCGCGAGTGACCATGCGGGTGCACTGTTCCAAAGGAACTTATATCCGGACATTGTGCCATGACATCGGAGAAAAATTAGGTTGTGGAGCCTGTATGGAGTACCTGGTACGGACAAGAGTTTCAGATTTTCAAATAGAAGATGCAAAAACACTGCAGGAAATTGAGACAATAATGAAAAGTGGTAAGATAGAAGAGATTTTATATCCCATTGATACCGTATTTAAAAATCTGCCACAGATTCACAGCCGCAAAGATAGTACTGCACTTTTATATAATGGAAATAAGCTGCCGCTGCCCGTGATAGCAGAGGCAGAGACGATAGAGCATACGCTTGCTTCTTTTTATAAAGAAGATGACTGCAAAAAAGTCAGAGTGTATGACAATGCAAATCATTTTGTTGGAATATATGAATACCGTACAGCGGACAGGCTGTTTAAGCCGGTAAAACTTTTCTTTACACAGCAATGAGAAGGAAAAAGACATTTAAGCAGGTATAAAAAATGAAGTATATACATGGAACAACAGAATTTCATATTGAAGAAGAATGCGTGCTTTCCCTTGGCAAATTTGACGGTCTGCACAGAGGACATGAGACTTTATTAGAACATATGATGGAGCAGAAGAATAAAGGCTGTGCAACGGTACTATTTACCTTTGCCATTCCGCCGAGACCGGGCAGGATAAATGAAGTCCAGAAGGTGCTTACGACGAATGAAGAGAAGGTTGCAATCTGTGAAGAGCAGGGCATTGATTATCTGATTGAATATCCTTTTACCAAAGAAGTCATGACCATGGAACCGGAAGCATTTATTGAAATGCTGGCTTCTTCCATGAAAATCCGTGGCATTGTGGTTGGAACAGATTTTCATTTCGGACATAACCGCCGCGGAGATTACCATCTGCTGGAAATATATGCGAAGAAGCTGCATTATGAACTTAAGGTAATAGATAAGGTTCAGTATGAGAATCGGGATATCAGCAGTACCTTTATCCGGGAAGAAGTAGAAAAGGGCAATATGGAAAAAGTAAAATACCTTCTTGGCTATGATTATTTTGTGGAAGGTGTTGTAATACATGGCAGAGAAATGGGCGCAAAGGCACTTGGAATCCCGACCATAAATATCATACCGCCGGAAAACAAACTGCTTCCGCCGTTTGGCGTCTATGTTTGTGATGTTGTAGTAGGGGATAAGACGTATCATGGAATCGCAGATGTTGGATGTAAGCCGACTATCGAAGGGGTTAATCCGGTGGCAGTGGAAACCAATATTTTTGATTTTAATGAGAATCTCTATGGAAAGAAAGTGCGTGTCTGCTTCCGGAGCAGAGAGCGCAGCGAGATGAAGTTTGAATCCTTAGAGGCTTTAAAGCAACAGCTCGAACAGGATATTGCCTATGGCAGATTTTATGTACAGCAGCATTAAATATATGAATTTCGTAAAATTTCGAACAATTGTTACATAATTGTTACATATTTATGTTGACATTATGAAATCACGTTGCTATAATCTTAAAATATGGAGAAGCATATTGATTCGAACAGATGCGGAAATGCAGAGCGCATTTTGCATCGTTACAATGTCAGGAGGCATATTTTTATGAAGAACAATAGAAAGTGGAAGACAACAGCATTTATTCTTACCTGTGGACTTACAGTGGCGCTTGAGGGTGGTGCAGCTGCACAGACATCAGCAGGTTCCGGCTTAAATGCAGGAATATTTGCTACAATGGATTCCTATTATAATACAGATATTGTTGTTTCAGCAACCAATACTGTTACAACGATGGAAGGACAGTCTGAGGATGCTGCAGCAACCGATACAACGGTACCTGCAGATACAGCAGCAACCGATACAGCGGTACCTGCAGATACAACAATCTGTGGATATACCAATCTTGGTATTGCACAGGTTGACAGCAGTTTAAATGTAAGGGAACAGCCGGATACCAATTCTGATATCGTAGGAAAGATGCAGAACGATGCCGGATGTGAAATATTAGAGGACGATGGCGAGTGGCTTAAAATTGAATCTGGTCAGGTAACCGGATATGTAAAAGCAGAATATATCATTACCGGAGAGGCAGCTGTAGCAAAAGCCCAGGAAGTAATGAAGACCATTGCAACCGTTACAACACAGACTTTAAATGTACGTGCTGAGATGAATACCGATTGTACCAAACTGGCATTGATGCCGGAAGGAGAAGAATTAGAGGTTTTAAATCAGTATGATGGCTGGGTGGAAGTAGACTTAGATGGTGATGTAGGATATGCAAGCACCGACTATGTAGAGATTTCACAGCAGCTGCCAAAGGCACAGACCATGACAGAATTAAAATATGGTCAGGGTGTTTCAGATACAAGAGTATCACTGGTGGCTTATGCAACACAGTTTGTCGGTAATCCATATGTATGGGGCGGAACCAGCCTTACCAGAGGAGCGGACTGTTCCGGATTCGTATTATCCGTATATGCAAATTATGGCGTATATCTGCCACACTCATCCAGAGCACAGGCAGGATGCGGAACCAGAATCAGTGCATCCGAAGCACAGCCGGGAGATTTGTTCTTCTATGGTAGCGGTAAGGGCATCAACCATGTGGCAATCTATATCGGAAATGGTCAGATTGTTCATGCAAGTTCACCTTCTACCGGAATCAAGATTTCCAATGCATATTATCGTTCACCAGTATGTGTTGTCCGTGTATTAGGAAACTAGATAAGGAAACTAAAAGAATTTTGTTTACAAATAATAAGTAGTATGTTATATTTGTTAGGTATGATTTAGCCGATATTCGGTAGATGGACACTCCGACCTTTTACTGATTATCAGGCGATAAGAAAATATAAGGAGGAAACGTAAATGTTATCAAAAGAAAGAAAAGAAGCAATCATCGCAGAATATGGTAAAACTGCTACAGACACAGGTTCACCAGAGGTACAGGTTGCACTTTTAACAGCCAGAATCAATGAGCTGAATGAGCACTTAAAAGTAAATCAGAAGGATCATCATTCCAGAAGAGGACTTTTAAAGATGGTTGGTCAGAGACGTCGTTTACTGGCTTACTTAAAGAAAGTTGATATTGAAAGATATCGTTCTTTAATCGAACGTTTAGGTTTGAGAAAGTAATTTCTTGTAAAAGGAAACCGTATAGAATAGAGCGGAGTTGTCCGCTCTATTTTTCGGTTGCTAGGCTTCCACAGGTTGCCGGATATCCGTAAGGAACTGCAAGTGCAGAGTCTTATGGATGACAATGTAAGAACGGCAGAAGGACGATTCCGAGACCACTGATTAGTGCAATTACAGATTGTATTAATCAGTAGTTTCGGTCGATACACCTCCGGATGGCTGCAAACAGCACCATTTCGGAACTTCTGCCATAATAAGCAGGAATATCCTGTATACAAAAAAGGAGAAATGATATGTACCAGAGTTATTCAATGGAACTTGCCGGAAGAACTCTTACGGTTGATATTAACCGTGTGGGTAAACAGGCAAATGGATGTGCATTCATGCACTACGGTGATACCACTGTATTATCTACTGCAACAGCATCTGAAAAGCCAAGAGACGGAATCGACTTTTTCCCTCTTAGCGTAGAGTTCGAAGAGAAATCTTATGCAGTAGGAAAAATCCCTGGCGGATTTAATAAGAGAGAAGGAAAAGCATCTGAGAATGCAATCCTTACTTCCCGTGTAATTGACAGACCTATGCGTCCGTTATTCCCAAAGGATTATCGTAATGATGTAACATTAAACAACCTCGTTATGAGCGTTGACCCGGAATGCCGTCCGGAAATCGTAGCAATGCTTGGTTCTGCAATTGCAACCTGCATTTCGGACATCCCATTTGACGGACCATGTGCTATGACACAGGTCGGAATGAAAGATGGTGAATTTGTAATCAATCCATCCCAGGAAGTTTGGGACAATGGTGATTTACAGTTGACGGTTGCTTCTACCAGAGAGAAAGTAATCATGATTGAAGCCGGAGCAAATGAGATTCCGGAAGATAAAATGATTGAAGCAATTTACATGGCACACGACATCAACCAGACCATTAATGATTTCATTATGAAACTGGTAAACGAAGTTGGTAAACCAAAACATGAATATACAAGCTGTGCAGTTCCAGAGGAAATGTTTGCAGCTATGCGTGAGATTGTTACACCGGATGAGATGGAAGTAGCAGTATTCTCTGACGACAAACAGACCAGAGAAGAAAATATCCGTAAAGTAACAGAGAAAATGGAAGAGGCATTTGCAGATAACGAAGAGTGGCTTCCATTAGTTGGTGAGGCTGTATATCAGTATCAGAAGAAGACCGTTCGTAAGATGATTTTAAAAGACCACAAACGTCCGGATGGAAGAGCAATCAACCAGATTCGTCCGCTGGCATCTGAGGTTGATATTATTCCTAGAGTACATGGTTCTGCTATGTTTACCCGTGGACAGACTCAGATCTGTGATGTTGTAACATTAGCTCCATTATCTGAAGTTCAGAAAATCGATGGATTAGATGAGAATATTACAACCAAGAGATATATGCACCATTACAATTTCCCATCCTACTCTGTTGGAGAAACAAAACCTTCCAGAGGACCGGGACGTCGTGAAATCGGACATGGAGCACTGGCTGAGAAAGCATTGGTTCCGGTTCTTCCTTCTGAAGAAGAATTCCCATATGCAATCCGTGCCGTATCCGAGACCTTTGAATCTAATGGTTCTACCTCTATGGCATCTACCTGTGCATCCTGTATGGCACTTATGGCTGCAGGTGTTCCGATTAAGAAAATGGTTGCAGGTATTTCCTGTGGTCTGGTAACTGGTGAGACAGATGATGATTACATCGTATTAACCGATATTCAGGGACTTGAGGACTTCTTCGGAGATATGGACTTCAAGGTAACCGGTACACATGACGGTATTACTGCAATCCAGATGGATATTAAGATTCACGGATTAACAAGACCTATCGTAGAAGAAGCAATCAGAAGAACTAGGGAAGCAAGACTTTATATCATGGACGAAGTTATGTCCAAAGCAATTGCTGAGCCAAGAAAAGAAGTTGGACAGTATGCTCCAAAGATTCTTCAGGTTCAGATTGACCCGGCTAAGATTGGTGATGTAGTAGGACAGAAGGGTAAGACAATCAACGAGATTATCGACCGTACCGGTGTTAAGATTGACATCAATGATGAAGGTGCAGTAAGCATCTGCGGTACCGATAAAGCAATGCTTGAGAAAGCTGCTGACATGATCCGTATCATTACAACTGATTTCGAAGAAGGTCAGATTTTCACTGGTAAAGTAGTAAGCATCAAAGAATTTGGTGCATTCATCGAATTTGCACCGGGCAAAGAGGGAATGGTTCACATTTCCAAGATTGCAAAAGAGAGAATCGAACATGTAGAAGATGTTCTGACTCTTGGTGATACAGTAACCTGTATCTGCATGGGCAAAGACAGAATGGGAAGAATCAGCTTCTCCATCAAGGATGTTCCTGCTCAGAACTAATTGCAGATTCGTGGCATGTGATTTTTCAATACTCACATAAATAAAATAAGGCGTATGCTTTTGCGGATGAAAATCCACAAGGGTATACGCCTTTTTACGTAAGTAGCGAAGAAAAAGTCTGGCAGAAAAAAAGAGCCGAGTTTGCTGAGTAAACTTCTTTTTCGGGTATCCGGAAAGCACTGCAGGTGGTCAAAAATGCTGCACTGCATATATTATAAGAAAACATAAAATGGTGCAGTATGGAACGGGTCAGACAGATTACAAGGGTGAATGAAGCTCATAAACTAGGATATATTGGAAATAATGTCACGGTAGCCGTGATGGATACAGGAATTGGAACTCATATTGATTTTGGACAAAGAATCAGAGGATTTCGTGATTATGTAGGTGATAAGAAGATACTTTATGATGATAACGGTCATGGAACCCATGTTTCCGGAATTATTGCAGGTTCTGGTTTCGCTTCCCATGGACGTTACCGGGGAATGGCACCGGGAGCACAGATATTTTCGATAAAAGTATTAGACCGCATGGGAAAAGGTAATACCAGACTGGTGGTATCTGCATTAAAATGGCTGATTGCAAATTATGGGAAAATGAATATAAGAATCTTAAATATTTCCGTAGGAATGCTTGCTTCGGCCAGAAGGGAAGAACAAGAGGAATTGTTAGCAGCAATTGAAGCAGTCTGGGACGCAGGAATCGTAGTGGTTGCTGCTGCAGGAAATAACGGGCCAAAGGATAAGAGTATTACGATACCGGGGCTATGCCGGAAGATTATAACGGTAGGCAGCAGTGATGATGAGGAAGGAGAAGTAAAAAATCTGGGCCTGATGCGTGGGTATAGTGGGAGAGGTCCGACGGAAGCCTGTATTATGAAACCGGAAGTAGTGGCTCCTGGAACAGCGATTGTCAGCTGTAAGCGGATGGGAAATGGTTATGAGATGAAAAGTGGGACCTCTATGGCAACACCGGTGGTGGCGGGGGCGGTCGCGGTGCTTTTAAGCCGTTATTCAAATCTAAAACCGGCAGAAGTAAAACTGCGGCTTTATGAGACGAGTGTAGATACCGGAAAATCCAAGCATGCACAGGGCTGGGGGAGGCTGGATGTCATGCAGCTGATTCGATAAAATAAAAGAACATGGAAGAGATAAAAAGCAGAGAGAAAGAGACAGAGGGAAAGGAATACGCCGGACATTTGATTTCTGGGAGAAAATGCGGTAAAATGAAGAATACGCATAAAATAAGGGGTAGAAAAAGAAAGAGGAGGGAATAAGGTGAAGAAAATAGTTAAAGTTTTAATCAGCAGACTTTTTATCACAGTTTTACTTATTTTACTTCAGTTTGGATATTTATTTTATCTGCTGCTGGAAGTTGGTAAAATGTCTACTTACATCAACCTGATTCTCAATATACTTGCATTTATCGTAGCTTTATTCGTTGTAAATCGAAGAATGAATCCGGCATACCGGCTGGCATGGGTATTTATTATTCTGATGTTTCCGTTGCTCGGATTGTTGCTGTACGTGGTATTTGGAAGACCGGAACTCACTAGAAAGGCAAGAGAGAAAATGAACCGCGTAAATGAGGAAGTAGAACCGCTTCTTACAGAAGATAGAGCGTGCAGAGAACGGCTGGCAGAAGAAGATCCGGTTGCTGCTGGACAGTCTGCATATATCAGTGACTGGGCGCATTTTCCGGTTTATGAACATACGGCAACAAATTATTATCCGTCCGGAGAAGAAATGTTTCCGGTTATGTTAGAAGAAATCCGGAAAGCGAAAAAGTTTGTTTTTCTGGAATATTTTATTTTAGATGATGGAAAGATGTTCCGGGAGCTGATTCAGCTTTTGAAGGAAAAAGTGGAAGAGGGCGTAGAAGTACGTCTGATTTATGATGATGTTGGCTGCATTACGACACTGCCGAATAATTTCTATAAGGAATTGCAGAAAATCGGAATTAAATGTGCGGCGTTTAATCCGTTGCGGGCGAGACTGGCTGTCATTATGAATAACCGTGACCACAGAAAAATCCTCGTTATTGATGGAAATGTTGCATTTACTGGCGGAATCAATATTGCAGATGAATATATCAATGAAATTGAGCGGTTTGGTTACTGGAAGGATACCGGAATCCGTATGAAAGGTGCAGCGGTATGGAGCTTTACCTGTATGTTTCTTGAAATGTGGAATTATATAATAAATTCCACGGAGGATTATGAGAAGTTCCGGCCGGATGCAGACTATGTGGCAAAGATTCCATCCGTTGGATATGTGCAGCCGTATAGTGATACACCGTTAGATCACGAAAATACCGGCGAGAATGTATACATGAACATTATTAATTCAGCACAGAAGTATGTCTACATTTTCACACCATATCTGATTATTGACCACGAAATGCTGGTAAGCCTTCAGAATGCGGCAAAACGTGGTGTGGATGTGAGGATTGTAACACCTGGAATTCCGGATAAGAAATTTGTATATCTTCTGACACAGGCAGATTATGGTGTTCTTATTGAAAGTGGTGTAAAGATTTATCAGTATACACCGGGATTTATTCATGCAAAGAGTTTTGTCTGTGATGATAAAATTGCTACCGTAGGCAGCATCAATCTGGATTACCGCAGTATGTATCTGCATTTTGAATGCGGAGTCTGGTGCTATAAGACCGAGGCAGTGCTGCAGTTAAAAGAAGATGCACTTGCGGTAATCGGACAGTCACAGCAGATTGATCTGGAATTCTGCAAACACAGATTTGTAGGAGTACGGATGATACAGACCTGTCTGCGTCTGCTGGCCCCGCTTTTGTAGAAAAGGTTTTACAGGGAGAAGAAATAAGTAAGCGTCTTACGAAAATAATCCTGATAGGTAGCTTTTGGAATCGTAGTATCATATAAGACCCGGATGGAGCCGATTTCTTTTTCATTTAATGTATAGTAAAGTGTGCCGGCTTCTTTTCCCTGTGTTACCGGAGCTTTTATTTCTTCTGGAAGAGAAAGCTTTTTTTCAATAAGATTTAAGTCATTTCCTGCAGTATCAAGATATGAAAAGGTTCCTTCATAGGAAAGACTGACCTTTTTATCGGTGCCACCCCGTACTGATAATTCCGGCAGAGCGGGCGGTGTGGTATCCTGATAGAGCCGGCATATGGAAAAACCATAGTCTAAAAGGGCGGACGCATCAGCAAAACGCACTTTATAATCCGGTGCAGCCATAATGACTGCGATGAGTTTAATGTTATCTTTTTCAGCAGTGGCTGAGACACAGTATTTGGCAAGACCGGTGGAACCGGTTTTTAATCCAGTGGCATAGGCGTATTGTTTGATGAGCTTATTGGTGTTGGTTAGACCAAATTCGGAAGACCCTTTTTTCGTGACATGGGTAATATTTTCCATCCAGATGGTGGAATAATTATGTATCTGCGGATATTTTGTGATTAATTCCCGGGACATTAGAGCAACATCATAGGCACTGGTCATATGATTGTCAACGTCAAGACCGCAGCAGTTAACAAAGTTGGTATCCTTCATACCAAGACCGGCAGCCCGCTCATTCATCTGGGCAACGAAGGCATCTTCCGAACCGGCAATGAATTCTGCCATGGCAACGCAGGCGTCATTGGCACTGGCAACACTGATACACTTTATCATGGTATCAACGGTCTGGGTTTCCCCTGGCTCTAAGAAGACCTGGGAACCGCCCATACTTGCAGCATGTTCCGAAACTGTGACAACATCATCCAAGGAAATTTTTTGTGTGTCCAGAGCATCGAAAATCAGAATCAGCGTCATGATTTTCGTAATGCTGGCAGGATGCAGGATGGAATGAGCATCCTTTTCATAGATGATGGTTCCGGTAGATGCTTCCATTAAAAGAGCGCTGGGAGCGGATAATGTGACCGGAGCAGATGCATCGGAAGCAGCATCCGGATTGGAAGCATCTGGCATGGAAGCATCAGGGGATGGATTGTCGGATTCTGCAGGAGTTTCGTTTCCTGCAAGAACAGAAAATTGTGATGCCATTGGTAAAAAGGCCGGGCTGAGAAGAGACAGGCTTATGAAAATGGAAAGAATGGTATGCATAAGAATACCTCCGGTATGTTCTATTACATTTTAATAGAGAAGAGAAAGAAATATGCAGATAAAGCATGGTTTATTTTGTTGACGCAAAGAGGTGAAAGATGTTATTAAAAATCATTATTGTAATAGCATGTGCGATTTTGGCTTACATAATCTGGCAGTGGCAGGAATTAAAAAAATTTGCAAGAACGGATTATGAGATAAAAAGTGGTAAAGTGCAAAGAGAATATAAGGCGGCAGTCTTGGCTGATTTACATGGATTTCAATACGGGAAAGACAATGCCCGGCTTTTGGATACAATTAGAAGTGGACAGCCGGATCTGATTCTGATTCCAGGAGATATGGTGGTCAGCAGGAAAAGTGACACCTATGAGACAGCGTTAAAAATATTGGAAGAGCTGTGCAGGATTGCACCGGTTTATTATTCTTACGGAAATCATGAATCCCGTGCCCACATAAGAAAAAGTGAGTATCAGGAGAAATTTTTCGCTTTTGAAAATAAGGTAAAAGAGCTTGGCATCCATGTACTGCATAATGAAACAGAAGCTTTTGGAGAACTGGCGGTTACCGGGCTTGAAATTCCATTGTCCTGTTATAAAAAAGGAGTGGATATGCCACTTCCACAGGATTATCTTGAGAAAACGCTTCCGGAGCAGACGGAAGATACATTTCAGGTGCTGTTAGCACACAATCCAAGATATGCGAAGGAATATGCAGACTGGGGAGCGGATTTGACTTTTTGCGGACATAATCATGGAGGACTGATACGGATTCCGGGCGTTGGAAGCCTGATTTCTCCGCAGTTTCAGTGGTTCCCGAAATATGATGCAGGAGCCTTTGATTTTGAGGGAAAGAAAGTAATCGTAAGCCGGGGGCTTGGAACCCATACCTTTCATATCAGAATCTTTAACCGGGCGGAACTTGTGTTTATGGTTATAAAACCACAAGATATTGCTTGATTTGTGGTATAAAGTTGTGAAAAACACTAAATCTTGTGAAAACACTTGCGTTTTTTCTTAGATACCGTTAAAATAGATGTGCTAGGAAAGAATGGAGAGGTTTTGAAATGGAATTAACAGTAAAGCTGCAGGTGTTCGAAGGACCATTAGATTTGCTCCTTCATCTGCTGGATAAGAATAAAGTAAATATCTATGATATCCCAATTGTGGAGATAACCAATCAGTATATGGAATATATCCGGGAAATGAAGCGGCAGGATTTAAATGTTATGAGTGAGTTCTTAGTTATGGCAGCCACACTGATTGATATTAAATCAAAGATGCTTCTTCCGGCAAAAGAGACAGAAGAAGAGGAAGCAGAAGACCCGAGAGCAGAACTGGTAGAACAGCTTTTGGAATATAAGATGTATAAATGCATTTCCTATGAATTAAAAGACCGTCAGATGGATGCGGAAAAGGTGATGTTTAAGGAGCCGACGATTCCGGACGAGGTAGCTGCCTATGAAGAGCCGGTGGATTTAGAGGAACTGATGGCAGATGTCACATTGAAGAAATTGAATGATATTTTCAAATCCATCATGCGTAAGCAGGAAGATAAGATTGATCCGGTTCGTTCCAAATTTGGCAAGATTGAGAAAGAAGAAGTATCACTGTCCGATAAAATGGTATATTTAGAGCAGTATGCAATGACACATCCGCATTTCAGCTTCCGCAGTCTTTTAGAAGCACAGTGTGGCAAGATGGAGATTATCGTGACCTTCCTTGCAGTGCTTGAGCTGATGAAGATGGGCAAGATAACCATTTATCAGGATAAAATATTTGATGATATCAGAATAGAGTCCAAGGTTGCAGCCTAGGCTCTTATTATATGAGGGTAGTAATGGAAGAAAAGAATTATGAAGCAATTATAGAAGCAATTTTATTTACCATGGGGGAATCGGTAGAATTGGATAAAATTGCCAATGCAATTGAATTAGACAAACAGGAAACCAAAAAGAAAATAGAAGCACTCCGGCAGAAATATGAGCAGGAAGAAAGAGGTATCCAGATTATCGAACTGGACGGCGCTTATCAGATGTGTACGAAGAATGAAATGTATGAATATCTGATTCGGATTGCAAAACAGCCGAAGAAGCGTGTCCTTACAGACGTACTGTTAGAGACCTTATCCATCATTGCTTATAAGCAGCCGATCACCAAGGCGGAGATTGAAAAAATCCGTGGCGTATCCTGCGACCATGCAGTAAGCAAACTGGTGGAATATAATCTGGTCAATGAAGTGGGAAGATTGGATGCTCCGGGCAGACCGATGCTATTTGGCACAACAGAGGAATTCTTACGGAGCTTTGGTGTGCATTCCATCGATGAACTCCCGGTGCTGAATGAAGACCAGGTGGAAGAATTCAAGCATCAGGCTGAACAGGAAGCAGAAATGAAGCTTGAAGTATAGCAACAGGGAATGTAGTAAGCGGAAGTATAATCGAAGTATAATCATAGAAAGAAATGAATAGAATGCAGAGAAAATGTATTTCGGAGCGGTCATGAAAAAGAGACGGTGGAAGAAAATGACAGCATTATCTCTGCTTTTTATATTTTTTAGTTCCAATCATATTCCGGCAGAACCGCTGCCACAGGATAATCCGGATGAAACGCAGGAAGAAAATGAAATAGAAATCGAAGAACCAAAGAATTTGTACGCGCTGTCTGCATGCTTAATGGATGCGGATTCAGGGCGTATTTTATTTGGAAAAGAAGAGGATGTGCGCCGGGCAAATGCCAGTACGACAAAGATTATGACATTGATTGTAACCTTAGAGCGTGCAGATTTAAATGACGTGGTTACATTTTCTGATTATGCAGCCTCCCAGCCGGATGTGCAGCTGAATGGAGCAAGTGGGGAACAGTTTTTATTAAAAGACCTTTGTTTCTCTCTGATGTTAGAATCCCACAATGATTCGGCAGTGGCAATTGCGGAACATGTGGCAGGAAGTGTGGAGGCATTTGCTGGCTTGATGAATGAGAAGGCGGCGGAGCTTGGCTGCATGGATACCTATTTCATTACGCCAAACGGACTGGATAAGGAAGATGAAAACGGATTCCATGGAACGACAGCAGCCGACCTTGCCCGGATTATGAGCTATTGCATCAATGAGTCTCCCATGAAAGAGACTTTTCTTGATATTACGCAGACACCGTCCTATTCCTTTTCTAATATAGAAGGAACACAAAACTACAGCTGCAATAATCACAACCGTTTCCTTACGATGATGGACGGAGCAATCAGTGGTAAAACCGGTTTTACGGGCAATGCCGGATACTGTTATGTGGGAGCATTGCGGCGGGATGACCGTACCTATGTGGTGGCACTTTTGGGCTGCGGCTGGCCAAACAATAAGAATTATAAATGGTCAGACACAAAACAGCTGATGCAGTATGGAATCGATTCTTTTGAAAAGGTAAATCTTCTGGAGTTGGAAATCCCCAAGGAAGCAGAATGTCCCCTTGAGATAAGTGGGGCAAAGACAGAAGACTATAGCAGAATTAAGATGACAGAGATTCAGAACAGGACAGAGGAAAAACAGATAGAAAATATACTGCTTCGTAAGGATGAATCCATTGAATTTAAATTGGAGAGAAAGCAGAGACTTGAGGCTCCGGTGGAAGCAGAAACTACTGTTGGAACCCTTAAGTATATACTGAACGGGCAGGTGGTGAGAGAGGAAGAACTTGTCTTAAAAGACAGTGTTCCGGCATGGGATTACCGCTACAGCTGCCTCAGAATGGTTGACCTTTTTTCTTTATAAAGTCAGAAAATCAGCCATAAAATGCGATATGTAAAATCTGTGAAAAAATTAACGATTTGCTATTGAAAAGTTTTGGCCAATGTACTACAATTACCCTAGCGAAAAATTTTATTTTTTCTAAAATAGATGGAGGACTAAGAGATGAGCAACAGAAGTAATAACTTAGCAGAACAGAGAATTTGCCGTTTGCTGGATGAAAACAGCTTTATGGAAATCGGTTCTCTGGTAACCGCAAGAAATACGGATTTTAATCTGGCAGATGAAGCTACGCCATCAGATGGTGTCATTACCGGACATGGTCTGATTGATGGTAATCTGGTATTTGTCTACAGTCAGGATTCTTCCGTATTAAATGGAACAATTGGCGAGATGCATGCAAAGAAAATTGCAGCTGTTTATGACAGAGCAATGAAGATGGGTGCACCGGTAATCGGACTTTTGGATTGTGCCGGAGTTCGTCTTCAGGAATCCGTAGATGCTTTGAATGCATTAGGAATGATCTATGAAAAACAGGTTATGGCATCCGGAGTAATTCCACAGATTTGTGCTGTATTTGGCAACTGTGGCGGCGGACTTACCGTAGTACCTGGATTATGTGATTTTGCATATATGGAAGCTGATAAAGCAAAAATGTTTGTAAATGCACCAAACGCAATCGAAGGAAATTACGTTGGAAAATGTGATACTTCTTCTGCAGATTTCCAGAGCACAGAGACCGGCGTCATTGATATGGCAGGTTCTGAAGAAGAAATCTTTGCACAGATTCGTGAACTGGTCTGCATGCTTCCGGCAGATAACACAGAGAATGGTTATATGGAAGAATGTGAAGATGATTTGAACCGTGCATGCGAAAATGTGGATACCATGAAAGGCGATCCTCGTTTCGTATTAAGCGAGATTTCTGATAATCATAATTTCTTAGAGACAAAGAAGGATTACGCAAAGAGCATGGTAACCGGATTTATCCAGTTGAACGGACTGACTGTCGGTGCCGTTGCTAACTGCACAGAAGAATATGATGAAGAAGGAAAGAAAGTCGCAGAGCATGATGCAGCACTTTGTGCAAAAGGCTGTGAAAAAGCTTCTGAATTCATCCAGTTCTGTGATGCATTTGATATTCCTGTATTATCTCTTACCAATGTGGCTGGATTTACAGCAACAAAATGCAGCGAAAGAAGACTTGCAAAAGCTCTGGCTAAACTTACATATGCATTTGCAAATGCTACCGTTCCTAAGGTTAGCCTGCTTACCGGTAATGCTTACGGAAGTGCAGCAGTAATGATGAACTCCAAAGCAATCGGTGCTGACCTTGTATACGCATGGCCGGATGTTAAGACCGGTATGATGGATGCACGTCTTGCAGCAGAGATTATGTATGCAGACGCTGATGCGGACAAGCTTGCTGAGAAAGCAAAAGAATATGAGGCATTACAGTCTAACGTTGTAACTGCAGCTAAGAGAGGATATGTAGACTTGATTATTGAGCCTGCTGATACCAGAAAATATCTTGTAGCAGCTTTTGAAATGCTGTTTACAAAACGTATGGATACTCCATATAAGAAACATGGAACAAAATAGAAAGGTGAATCTTATGAAGAAAAAATTGTGGATGCTTGTATGTGTTTGTCTGCTTGCATTTTCTGTTACGGCCTGTGGTAAGACAGATCAGACTTCAATAACATTCAATGGAGGCACCTATGACCAGTGGAAGGATACAGTACAACAGACAGTACAGCAGATAACTACTGTGTCAGAAGCTGATATTGATAATGCTCTTTCTTCCGTTTCAGAGAAGAGCGATGCATTAAACTACAACTTCTATAGCAGTTGGAAAGAAGCTGTTGCTGACGAAGGAGACTTCCAGGAATTTGGTGACTTTACCATGACAGAGTCAAATAAGACAATGGTAATGGAACAGATATTGAATTATACCAACCGTGATTTGAGTTTTACTGTTGTATTTGATACAACTACAGACACACCGGAAGTTACCAGTATGACATTTGACAAGGTATATTCACTTGGCGAGAAAATGGGCAAAGCCGGAATGAATACACTTATGGGCATGGGTACCGTATTTGTAATCTTAATTTTAATCAGTATTATTATTTATGCATTCCGAATTATTCCTTATTTACAGAATAAGAAAAAGAATGCGGCTGATGCAACTGCTGCAAAAGAAGATAAAGTAGTAGAACAGATTGCTCAGAAAGAAGAGCTGGTTCAGGATGATTTGGAACTTGTTGCAGTTATCTCTGCTGCAATTGCGGCAGCAACAGGAAGTTCTACAGATGGATTTGTAGTACGTTCCATTAAGAGAAGATAGTTTGAAGAATAATTAGGAGGATATAAAGATGAAAAACTATACAATTACAGTAAATGGAAATGTTTATGATGTTACCGTAGAAGAGAACGGAGCATCTGCACCTGTAGCTGCACCAAGAAAGGCAGCGGCAGCTCCTGCAGCAAAAGCAGCAGCACCTAAGGCAGCAGCCGGAGCAGGAAGCATTAAGATTGAAGCCGGAGCAGCCGGAAAAGTATTCAAGATTGAGGCTCAGCCTGGAACAGCAGTAAAGAAAGGTGACGCAGTTCTGATTCTTGAAATTATGAAAATGGAGACTCCTGTTGTTGCACCGGAAGACGGAACAGTTGCAAGCATTGAAGTTGCAGTTGGTGACAGCGTAGAAGCAGGAGCATTACTTGCTACAATGAACAACTAGGAGGAAAATTATGTTAAGTTATGTTGGAGACACAATGAGTAACCTCCTGCATCAGACTGCATTCTTTAACCTGACCTGGGGTAACTACCTTATGATTGTAATTGCCTGCGTATTCTTATATCTGGCAATCAAGAAAGGTTATGAACCTCTTCTTCTGGTTCCGATTGCATTTGGTATGCTTCTGGTTAACATTTATCCGGACATTATTGCAAGTCCGGAAGAGACCAGCAATGGTGTCGGTGGTTTACTTTATTATTTCTATACTCTGGATGAGTGGTCAATCTTACCTTCTCTGATTTTCCTTGGAGTTGGTGCGATGACAGACTTTGGCCCTTTGATTGCAAACCCAATCAGCTTCCTTTTAGGAGCAGCAGCACAGTTCGGTATTTTTGGAGCTTACCTGCTTGCAATTCTGATGGGATTCAATGACAAGGGAGCAGCAGCCGTATCTATTATCGGTGGAGCAGATGGCCCGACCTCTATCTTCCTTGCCGGTAAATTAGGACAGGCTGCATTGATGGGACCGATTGCGGTGGCAGCATATTCTTATATGTCTCTGGTTCCGATTATTCAGCCGCCAATTATGAAACTGTTTACAACAAAGAAAGAACGTGCAATCAAGATGGAGAACCTTCGTCCGGTATCCAAACTGGAGAAGATTTTGTTCCCAATCGTAGTTACTACAATTGTATGTCTGATTCTTCCGACAACCGCTCCGTTGGTTGGTATGCTTATGCTTGGCAACCTCTTCCGTGAGTCTGGTGTAGTCAGACAGCTTACAGATACAGCATCCAATGCTTTGATGTATATCGTAGTTATTCTTCTGGGTACTTCCGTTGGTGCATCTACCAGTGCAGAAGCATTCTTAAATGTCAGCACACTTAAGATTGTTGCTCTTGGACTGATTGCATTTATGTTTGGTACTGCAGCCGGAGTCCTCTTCGGAAAACTGCTTTGCTGGATTACCAAAGGAAAGATTAATCCGTTGATTGGTTCTGCCGGAGTTTCCGCCGTGCCTATGGCTGCGCGTGTATCGCAGAAGGTTGGTGCAGAAGAAGACCCGACAAACTTTTTACTTATGCATGCAATGGGACCAAACGTTGCCGGCGTTATCGGTACAGCAGTAGCTGCCGGTGTATTTATGGCAATCTTTGGTATATAGGAGGATAGAAATGTCAGAAGAAATGAAAAAACCTTTAAAAATTACAGAAACTGTTCTTCGTGATGCACATCAGTCTCTGATTGCAACCAGAATGACAACAGAACAGATGCTTCCAATTATCCCGAAAATGGATGAAGTTGGGTATTATGCAGTAGAGTGCTGGGGTGGAGCAACATTTGATGCCTGCCTTCGTTTCTTAAAAGAAGATCCATGGGAGAGACTTCGTAAATTAAGAGATGGATTTAAGAAAACTAAACTTCAGATGCTGTTCCGTGGACAGAATATCTTAGGATATCGTCCATATGCAGATGATGTGGTTGAGTATTTCGTACAGAAATCTATTGCAAACGGAATTGATATTATCCGTATTTTTGACTGCTTAAATGATGTTCGTAACCTTCAGACAGCAGTAACAGCATGTAACAAAGAAAAAGGACATGCCCAGGTTGCATTATCCTATACATTAGGTGATGCTTATACCTTGGATTACTGGATGGAAATGGCAAAGAGAGTAGAAGACATGGGTGCTGATTCCTTATGTATTAAGGATATGGCAGGACTTTTAGTTCCTCAGAAAGCAACCGAACTGATTCAGGCTCTGAAATCTTCAACCAGCCTTCCAATCGAACTGCATACACATTATACTTCCGGTGTTGCTTCCATGACATACATGAAAGCAGTAGAAGCTGGATGTGACATTATCGATACCGCAATGTCACCATTTGCACTTGGTACCAGCCAGCCTGCAACCGAAGTTATGGTAGAAGCATTCAAGGGAACACAGTATGATACCGGTCTTGACCAGAACAAACTGGCTGAAATTGCTGATTACTTCCGCCCAATGCGTGAGGAAGCATTAGACAGCGGTCTGATGAATCCAAAGGTACTTGGTGTTAATATCAAGACTTTATTATATCAGGTACCGGGTGGAATGTTATCCAACCTGATTTCCCAGTTGAAAGAGCAGGGACAGGAAGATAAATACGAAGAAGTACTGGCTGAAGTACCTCGTGTTCGTAAAGACCTTGGTGAGCCACCACTTGTTACACCTTCTTCCCAGATTGTTGGTACACAGGCTGTATTTAACGTATTAATGGGAGAACGTTACAAAGTTGCTACCAAAGAGACTAAGGATATTCTTCTTGGAAAATATGGTCAGACTGTAAAACCTTTCAATCCGGAAGTTGTGGATAAGGTTCTCGGTGCTGACAAAGATAAGGCAATTACCTGCCGTCCGGCAGACTTACTTGAGCCTGAATTAGATAAGATTGAAGCTGAAATGAAACAGTACAAACAGCAGGATGAAGATGTATTATCCTATGCATTATTCCCGCAGGTTGCTACTGAGTTCTTCAAATATCGTCAGGCACAGCAGACAAAAGTTGATACAACAATTGCAGATACAAAGAACGGAGCATATCCGGTATAGGGTACCTTGCTATCTATAGCAGTAAAGAGGCGGCTACAGACAAATATGTCTGTAGCTGTTTTCCTTTTGATGGGTATAATGGAATATCAGAATTACATAAAAATTCTATGGACAAGAGGACAAAAGATTGCTATGATGAAGTCATGATTTGTCATGGGGTAGACAAATTTAATTGCAAAGCATTTGAAAATATTGTGGCAGTTCTTTCACGGTATTTGGAGAGGGAAAAGGTGAAGGACAATGAAACTGTATGAATTGGGGACAGGGGAGCCGGTGCAGGTGCTGGTGAAAGTGGAGAATGCTTCAGCAGAATATGATAGTACAGTTGCTTTTGGAAAAGAAGGCATTTTATTAATCGAGCCAATACGTTATGATGGGAAAATTATTAATTTTTCCGGAGATAAGGTGCATATCAGTGTAATTTATATGGAAGATGGAATCAAACCGCTGATATGGGAGGGGTGCAGAATGCAGACCGTCCAGGCGGGAAAAGAAAAATATCATGCAATTGTATGCAAGCGTGATGGAATGAAATGGAACCGCAGACAGGCGTACCGCCAGTATCTGGGACTGGATGGAATGTTGTCCATTGACAGTACAAGAGCAAATTGTTCTGTGGTTGTGAAGGATATCAGTGCTACCGGAGTGTCATTTGTGGGGATGCCGGATATGAATTATCTTTCCATGGGACCGTTTCATTTGACGTTTGAAGATAAAACAAGCAGGCTTAAAGTACAGTTAACCGGTACTGCTGTTCGTCAGGAGCCGGTAGATGAAACGAAAGTGATTGTAGGATGTACGGTAAAGCAGGCAAATCTCGACTTGGGGACTTATGTCGCCTCCAAGCAGAAGCAGGAAATTGCCAGACGACATGGAAACTGACGAAAATCCTGCAAAAAAATGTTGGAATGACATAAAAAATGCAAAATATTTGTAGAATCGAGAAGAAGGAACTATGAATGGGAATACCAATGATTTGACCAGTCGAATCAACGAATGTTATGGAAGTTTAAGCAAAGGACAGAAAATATTAGCAACCTATATTACAGATAATTATGATAAGGCTGTATTTCTTACGGCAGCAAAAATGGGACAGGTAGTAGGTGTGAGTGAATCGACTGTAGTACGATTTGCTACACATTTAGGCTATAAGGGTTATCCGGAATTTCAAAAGGCTTTAGAGGAGATGGTTCGGAATAAGCTCAACTCCATTCAGCGTATGGAAGTGACTTATGGAAGAATCAGCCAGTCGCATATATTAGAAACGGTATTGCAGTCGGATCAGGAGAAAATTAAGGATACCTTGGAACATATTGATGAACATGCTTTTGAACTGGCAGTAGATACCATTATCAAAGCAAAACATATTTATATTGTTGGAATACGAAGCTGCGCTCCACTGGCAGCTTTTATGGCGTTTTACTTTAATCTGATGTTTGAAAATGTGACATTGCTTCAGACCAATAATTCCAGTGAATTATTTGAACAGATGGTGCGAATCAGTAAGGATGATGTCATTATCGGAATCAGCTTTCCAAGATATTCCATGCGTACCTTAAAGGCAATGGAATTTGCCAATAACCGGAATGCAAAAGTAATTACATTAACAGATAGTGTGCATTCCCCAATGAATTTATATTCTTCCTGTAATCTGATTGCAAGAAGTGATATGGCATCTATTGTGGATTCTCTGGTGGCACCGCTTAGTGTTATCAACGCACTGATTGTTGCTCTGTGTATGAAGAAGCAGGGTGAGGTTGCCAAGACATTGGAGACCTTGGAGGATATCTGGAATGAATATCAGGTATATGAAAATGATGAAATTAATTATATTGATGATAAAATCAAAATGAGATATGCCAAATTAGGAGATGCAGATGAGTAAGGTACTTGTAATCGGTGGTGGACCGGCGGGCTGTTTTGCAGCAATTGCTGCGGCAGAGCAGGGACATCAGGTCGTATTGTTAGAACGCAATGAGAAAATCGGGAAAAAATTATTCATTACCGGAAAAGGAAGATGCAACCTTACCAATGCATGTGATACGGAAGAACTATTTTCAAACATTCCAAGGAATTCCAAGTTCTTATTCAGCGCAATCTATTCTTATGACAATTTCCGGGTCATGGATTTCTTTGAACAGAATGGTACACCGGTAAAGGTGGAGCGGGGAAACCGCGTATTTCCGGTATCAGACCATTCATCGGATGTTATTGCAGCCTTAAAACGCTCCCTGGATGCACATAAAGTAAAGATTATGTATCATACAGCGGTAGAAAAGCTTATGGTATCGGAGAATTGTGTACATGGAGTAATTACTGCAGAGGGAAAGAAAATGCCGGCAGATGCAGTAGTTATTGCAACAGGCGGCTGTTCTTATGCATCTACCGGTTCTACCGGGGATGGTTATCGTTTCGCAGAAGCCTGCGGACATACCATAAAAACCTGCAGTCCATCACTTGTGCCTTTTAACGCAGAAGAGGAATATGTCAAAGAATTGCAGGGGCTATCGTTGAAAAATGTAAAGGCGAGCATTTATCAGGGCAAAAAGCTTTTGTATGAAGCTTTTGGAGAAATGTTATTTACCCATTTTGGCGTAAGTGGACCTCTGATGTTAAGCGCCAGCAGTGTGGTAAATGATGCGGTAAGAAAACAGCCGTTGCAATTATACATTGACTGGAAACCCGCACTTTCAGAAGAACAGTTAGATCACAGAATTTTAAGGGACTTTGAAGAGGCAAAGAACCGGCAGGTGATTCATGGAATTGAAAAATTATATCCGTCCAAATTCCTGCCGATTATTTTAAGACTTGCTAAGATTCCAGCAGAAAAGCGTGTCAATGAAGTAACCAAAGAGGAACGGCAGCGACTGGTGGACTTGACAAAGAAGTTCCCGGTTACACTGACTGGTTTACGGGGCTTTTCGGAAGCCATTATTACAAAGGGTGGTGTTTCCGTAAAAGAAGTAAATCCATCGACCATGGAATCAAAATTAACAAAGCATCTTTATTTTGCCGGAGAGGTATTGGATTTGGATGCATTTACCGGCGGCTTTAATCTGCAGATTGCCTGGTCTACCGGATATCTGGCAGG
>CDZR01048006.1_pt1 | contig 45652 bp, 57 predicted proteins | sample 554781 | NCBI WGS metagenome assembly CDZR01 (sample SAMEA3182065, study PRJEB8094) | gut metagenome | biome: human; feature: gut; material: Stool; isolation source: human stools | place: Canada | collected 2013-01-28
ACGTATACCTGCGCCGTGAATTCTGTATGCGGGTGTACGGTTCCCGGTTTTGCCAGTACTTGTCCTCTTTCGATGTCCGTACGGTCGATCCCGCGGAGCAGGGCTCCGATGTTGTCCCCTGCCATGGCCTGGTCAAGGGTCTTTCTGAACATTTCTACGCCGGTGATGACGGTCTGGGTCGGTTCGTCCTGCAGTCCTACGATTTCTGCAGCGTCCCCTACTTTGACGGTACCGCGTTCTACTCTGCCTGTCGCTACGGTGCCGCGTCCGGTGATGGTGAATACGTCTTCTACAGGCATCAGGAACGGTTTGTCGGTGTCACGCTGCGGTGTCGGTACGTATTCGTCTACGGCTTTCATCAGGTCACGGATCTTCTGTTCATCTTCCGCGTTCCCGTTCAGCGCTCCCAGTGCGGATCCTACGATGATCGGCACTTCATCGCCGGGGAAGTCATAGGAGGACAGCAGGTCGCGGATTTCCATTTCTACGAGGTCGATCAGTTCCGGATCGTCTACCTGGTCCGCTTTGTTCAGGAATACGACGATGGCCGGTACGCCTACCTGCTTGGCAAGAAGGATGTGTTCACGGGTCTGGGGCATTGGGCCGTCTGCTGCGGATACGACCAGGATTGCGCCGTCCATCTGTGCCGCGCCGGTGATCATGTTCTTTACATAGTCGGCGTGCCCGGGGCAGTCTACGTGTGCGTAGTGGCGGTTTTCGGTTTCATATTCTACAGTAGATGTATTGATGGTGATACCGCGCGCTCTTTCTTCCGGTGCTTTATCGATGGACGCGTAGTCCAGGAAGTTTGCCTTGCCTTCTTCAGCCAGTACTTTGGTGATGGCCGCGGTCAGGGTGGTTTTACCGTGATCGACGTGTCCGATGGTACCGATGTTTACATGCGGTTTGGTTCTTTCATAATGTGCTTTTGCCATATCTTCTCTCCTTCAATAAAAAAAAGATTTTTCGCTTTTCCTATTATACATATAAAAACGACAGGAAACAAGGAAGCGCCGAAAGGTATCCTTATTCCCATAAAGATTCCCCAAGAAATGTTTCTTTTTAAACAAAGCTCCCTTAAAATACGTCATAAAAAGCAAATAAAAAATCCCCTGACACAGAGGATCTTCTACGCTGGTGGCGGCTCAGAGATTTGAACTCCGGACACAGCGGGTATGAACCGCTTGCTCTAGCCAACTGAGCTAAGCCGCCATGGAGCTGATAACCAGGATTGAACTGGTGACCTTATCCTTACCAAGGATACGCTCTACCGACTGAGCTATATCAGCAATCTATATGAATGAAGATAATAAACATGGTTGCGGGGGCAGGACTTGAACCTGCGGCCTTCGGGTTATGAGCCCGACGAGCTACCAACTGCTCCACCCCGCGTCATTGGTGGGCGGAATAGGATTCGAACCTATGAAGGCAAAGCCGGCAGATTTACAGTCTGCTCCCTTTAACCACTCGGGAATCCGCCCACATGGAGCTGGCAATAGGACTCGAACCTACGACCTGCTGATTACAAATCAGCTGCTCTACCAACTGAGCTACGCCAGCACATCAGTGACAAGAGTTATTATACATACAGGCCACCTTATTGTCAAGAGTTTTCACGGGTCGTTCCTATCGCTTATGCCTACTGATTATAGCACCAACCGCCGCTGCTGTCCACCATTTCCACAGCCGTGGCAGTCAGGCATTCCCTTTTCAAAATGAAATACTCTTTACTCCGTTTCTTCTTTGCGGCTCACCAGTTCCGTCGGCCCGCTGACATCACGGTTCAATACTTTCTTCGCACCTTTTAAGAACTTCGGGCGCGCAATCAAAACGATGCGGCCGCAGCCACGGCATTTGACACGCATATCGCTGCCCAGCTGAAGGACCTCCCATTCGGAAGAACCGCAGGGATGCTGCTTTTTCATCTGTACGACATCACCGATGCGGAATTGGATAAATTTCATCATATCACCCTATTTCTTCGGTACAAATAATAATCGGATCGGAAAATAGCAGGCACCCGGCGGGATAAACCGGATATATAGATCTTTCCCCGCTTCCCAAGTTCCCAGTTTCTCATAATCGTAAATGGTATCATGGCCGAACCAGCGGGTTCCATAGCGTTCCGTACGGTATATACGGAGCAGCCTGCGGTCCTGCCCGATTTCCAGTGTCCCTTCAAAAACACCTCCGTTCGGGTTCAGATAAAGATCATACTTCCCCGTCCCTTTGCTGTGGATCGTCAAATGGCAGGTAATGCCGTAGTTCCCCGTATTTTCCCGCCCGATGAAATTAAGTTCGTCCCTTCCTTCCTGAAAAAATGCTGTGCTTTCGGCAGAACCCAATTCAATTTTTCCTGCGCTTTTTTCCGCGTCCCACACGCCGCTTTCAAAATAAACGTGCATGGGAAATGTTCCCCGCATTTCATGGGAGTCCGGAGGAAGGTACCTTGCCTTTTCCAGATGCTTTTCCACACTGCCTTCATAAGGAAGAATAGCCGCGCCGAATCGAACGGACGACGACGTTTCCACTTCCACGATACCGCTGACCAAATCATCTTGCCGGATTCCTTTTGCGTTATCTTCAAAAAGAATAGTCCGCTTTCCTTTCTCCAGCATAACGTTTCGCGGCGGCTGCTGTTTAACCGTCACTTCTCTGAAAGAAAGCGTCTTTCCCGTAGGCACGTAGCTGCGGCTCGGTTCCCCCCGGAGCGTACGGACGACTTTGATCTCTTCTCCTTTATCGCTCACGCCATAAACCGCAAGGCGCGCCGGTTTTCCCGTCTCATTTACATGATAATAGTAAATCCGGCCTTTCCCTTTCAACACGGTACCTTCCGCAAGGATTCCGTAGTTTCGGGCATATTCAGGGCTGTCTGATAAGATCAGCGTATCTTCCGCTTTTATCTTTTCCAAAGGGATTTCTTCATAGGAAATATCCAAAGGCGACGCCCCTGCCGCCGTAACCGCTCCGCAGGCGGCAGCCGCCATAGCGGCAATCCATGTTTTTATGTTCATTACTTTCTGCCTTTTGCCTTTCCTGCCAATGTTTCCGCCATGGAGGCTATTTTACGGAACCGATGGGCCAGTCCCGACTTGGTGATGCCGCATAGATCCGCCAATTCCGCCATGGAAGCGTCCGGATTTTTCATGCGCGCTTCGCAGGCGGCGCGAACAGACGGTGACAATTCGGATAATCGTTTATACTGCAATAATTTTTCCACATCCCGCATTTGGCGGACAGCAGCATCCACTGATTTCTGCAGATTTGCCGTTTCACAATTTACCTGGCGGTTGACACGATTCCGCATATCTTTCACCACGCGGACACTTTCAAAATCCATATAACTATTTGCCGCACCGACAATCTGCAAGAAAGAACTCACATCATCACCGCCTTTGATGTAGACAATGTAATCATTTTTTCGGTCGGTCATACGGGCATTCAATTTGAAGGAACGCATCACGGCAATGAGTTCTCCGGCAAATCGCAGCGACTGTGTCACCAATTCCAGGTGGTAATCGCCCTGAGGCCGGCTCACCGTACCGCCGCCAAGGAAAGCGCCTGCCAGATAAGACCGCCGTTCTTCAGCAGACACCAGCCGGCCCGCATCACGGATATCCATGAGCGGATCCAATCCCATTTCCCTAAGGAACCTCAAGCTGTCCGCTGACGGCCGGACAGTCAAAGTATACACATTTTTCTTGCGCAGCTTCCGTCCCTGCCGAACCATAGCTGACGGCATAAGATTGAAATCTTTTTTCAGGCAGACGAGGACACGGCGGGCAACGGCGCTGTTCCCCGTAGAAAATTCCACGCCCTTTTTCCCCTGCGCTCCCGTAACAATTGCGCCGCCCATACGAAGAAGTGCCAGCAGTTCCCCGCTTCTGCTTTCTTTATCGGGACGGACAACACGGGCAAGCTCATTCTTCACCTGCTCCGTAAATGACATTACTTCGCCCTCCCCAGATACCCCGATAATACTTCAGGTGCAATATTGGTTTTCAGAAGTCCGGAAATACGGATGATTTCATTGCAAAGCGTATCCGTATCATGAACAGCGCCTTTTTCAACGCCGAGCAAATCCTCTTCAATAAGGATTATCCCCATACGCTGGATTTTCTTCCGATCTATTTCCACCGGATGCGCCTGTACTTTTTCATAACGTTTCAGTACATCTTTCTTCGGCACACCGTTGTTGACAAGAACATAGTCAATGACCCCTTTCCCCACATGATCGACAAGGGCTTTTAAATGGTCACTGACGGTATAACCGAGGGTCTCGCCCGGCTGGGTCATCACGTTGCAGATATACATGCACGGCGCGGAACTTTCCTTGATCGCCGTAAGAATCTCAGGTACAAGAAGGTCGGGAAGCACGCTGGTATACAAGCTGCCCGGGCCCAAGGTAATCAGGTCGGCATTGCGGATTGCTTCCAACGCATCGCCTACAGCAATGGGAGCCGACGGAACGGTATCCACATGGATGATTTTTACTTTGCCGCCTTTTTTTTCGACATAAGCAGCAATTTCCGATTCCCCCTCAATCGTACTACCGTCGGACATTTTCGCGCAGAGGCGGATTTTCTGCGCCGTCGCCGGCATGACCTGCCCGCGGATATTTAAAACGGTGCTGGCCGTTTCCAAAGCATTCTGCACATTTCCGAATTCCTTCATGAGCGCCGCCAGGAATAAATTGCCCAGACTGTGGCCCGCCAGTTCTCCTTCCCCGCCAAAACGATATTGGAAGAGCTGTTCCAGTACCGTTTCTTTATCTGCCAAAGCCACCAGACAATTGCGTAAATCCCCGGGCGCGACAATATTCATCTCTTCACGAAGCCGGCCGGAAGAGCCGCCGTCATCCGCCACCGTAACAATAGCGGAAATATTGGAAGTCTTTGTTTTCAATCCGCGGAGAAGCATGGACAATCCGTGTCCTCCTCCGATAGCCACGACTTTCAGCCCGCGGGACAATTCCCATTTCGACACGATATGGCGGGACACGCTTTCCTGATCCGGTGCCACAAGGTTGAAGAAACGTTTCACCAGCCTGCGGATCGCCCACAACATGAAAAACAGGCCGATGAACACGAAAAAGATCCCTGCCGCAGCAAGAAATGTATAGCTGTAAGTCCCTGTTAGAACGAACAGAAGACGAAGTATTTCCTCCTCAATCCGACCAAAGACCTGGTAGTTCATAACGAGAGCAGCACCGAATGCCAACAGCATAAGGCCGAAGGAAAAGAGCAGCATCCATCTTTTTATATTTAACCCTGGATAAAGCCACTGCAGGAGCAGTTTCATTTGTTTTCCTCCTACTTATCATCTGCATCGCGAACAATGCGGTTCCTGTGCAAATCACGGTGTTCCACGTTCACATGGGCATGCTTTTCTTTCAGGTGGGCTCCCAGTTTTTCTGTCACGAAAACGGAACGGTGCATACCGCCGGTACAGCCGATAGCAATGGTAAACTGCGTTTTTCCCCGGTCCCTGAACTGATCCACTATGAATCCCATGAAATTAAAAAGTTTTCTTTTGAATTCTTTGGTAACCGGTGATTTTTCAATATATGCCGCCACTTCCGGCACGCGCCCCGTCCAGTGCTTGTATTCTTCCACATAGAAAGGGTTCGGCAGGAAACGGACATCAATGACCATATCGGCATCAATAGGAATACCGTATTTGAAGCCGAAGGAAAATACAGTAATCTGCATATCCCGTTTCTTATCCACCGCGCCGAAACGGCTCCCCATGTATTCCTGCAGATCAGCCGGTTTCATAGCGGTAGTGTCGATAATGACATCCGCCTGTGCGCGGACACCAGCAAGAATTTTTCGTTCCGCCTCTATGCCTTCCTGAATGCGCATCGTTTTGGCCAAAGGGTGCTGCCGACGGGTTTCCATATACCGCCGCACAAGAGCTTCGTCCGATGCTTCCAAAAAAACCACTTCATGGGGAATCCCCCGTTTATTCAATTCATCCAGCGCCTGGGGAAGTGCGTCAAAAAAAGAACCACCCCGGATATCGGAAACCACCGCCACATGGCGGGTATTGGACGTACTCTTCCAGCAAAGGTCCGCAAAACGGGCAATCAGGACCGGCGGCAGGTTATCCACACAGTAATACCCCATATCTTCCAGCTTCTGCATGAAATTCGTTTTCCCCGCACCGCTCATGCCCGTGATAATCACAAAACGAAACCGTTCCATTACTTATACCTCCAATACATATTTCTCTATGGCTTTTGCCACACCATCCTCATTATTCGACGCCGTGATGAAATGAGCCGCCGCTTTTGCCGATTCCGCCGCATTTTCAACGGCAAAAGACCAATCAGTCAGATTAAACATGGAAATATCGTTATGCCCGTTCCCAAAAGTCATCAAACCTGACAAAGGAATCCCCCAGCGGTCACAAAGCTCGGCGAGCGCCGCCCCCTTGGACATGCCTTTCCTGTTCATTTCAAAAAACTCCGGCTTCGATTTCACCTGGTTCGTGGCATAGCTGAACTTTTCAGAAAGTACCCGCTCCACCTCTGCCATAACCTGCGGGTCTCTGTCAAATATCAGGAGCTTCGTCGGTTCTTTGGCAAGCGTCCAGAAATCCTCTCCCAGAACATGGGCGGAAACGCCGCACTGCTTTTCATAACTCTCCGTACGCTCATCGCGGAAAGGCACGTACACTTCATCATCAATATAGGCATGCATGTACCATCCCCGTTCATGGGCCGTATCTATAATGCCCTGTGCCGTTTCCATATCCATTGTCACATCGCGGAGCACTCTGCCGCTTTCGCAAAGCCCCACAAACGCACCCGTATAACAGATCAGCGGCACATCTCCAAGACCGATGGCTTGCCCCCATGGGCGGGCGGCCTGAAACATACGGCCTGTGGCAATGACGATGCGGATATTTCTTTCCATCACTTTCCGAAGAATATCTTTCGTATAATCGGAAAGTGAAATATCATCGTGAAGAAGCGTGTCGTCCAAATCGATCGCTATCATTTTTACCGGTGCCATTCATTCCTCCCTTTGAGGGTCCTTTATTTCCGCTTCAAGGCTTTCCAATTTGTTTGTACCCTATTATAGCATAAGCCTTATTAAGATATGTTGAGAATCGTTGTGTTTGTGTTTTGTCGATTTTACCGAGTGGCCAAGAAATAATGATAAAAACAATAACCGTTAAAATGCGGTATTTTAGCTAAAATTTTTGCCGTATTTTTGCCGCCCAAAGAAAAAGAGCAGGGATTTCTCCCCGCCCGTCTTTTAATTTGCTTTGCAGAACCACATTCGGAGTGCCAGCATTGCTCTATGTATACTTTGCACGTTATGAATTTTCCATCCTAAATATATTTTCCATCGGTAATTCGTGTTCAGAATTCGCATAGAATTATATATTTTCCAGTATTTTAAATCCCGCGTAACAAATATATTTCTTTCGGATTCTCCTGCCTTATAGTCATCTATAACCACAACATCATCTGGATTAATTGTCACTCCGAACCAGTCCAGTGCAAAACCATAAGCGCAGTTTCTTGACAGCCAGAATAAACGGCAGCAATACCGCTTAAATCTATCAATCAGTGGCAGCGGCGCGATGTTAATTGATCTTTTCATCATCCGTCCATAGTTCGGATCATATCGTTTCTCCGCCCAGTAGTATTTATAGAAATCATACCGCATCCAGTCTGGTACATATTTTGTCACGCAGTCTTCGCTATCGCATGAATCATCAAATGTTTGCCATTTTCGCAAAAATCCATGCAGTTCCCCGTTTTTGTCGGCAAACAATACTACAATAGGATTTGTGATATAACAAATTATCATAATGAGTAATTGTAGCGGTGCATATAAAAACCATCTCATATAATCCTCCTTGAAAGGAAAAAGCCCTGATACAATTTCTGTATCAAGGCTCTTTCCGGTCCGCTTTGTGCAATACTCCACGGCTCAATTAATTATATTATACCATAGATTAAATTTAGGATCACCTCCGGGAGAAAACCGCTCCCGCGGTAATAACAAACAGCCCTGCATATATATCTCGTTGTCTACGTATGACCGCTTGTTTGTGCTCCATTTTCTTTATTTTGTTCTTCAACTCTTCTAATGATGTTCTGGATTCGGATAGATCGTTCCTGACATCGTTCAACGATCGATTCGCATTCGTTAATGATATCTGCATCTCTTCGAGCTCTTTCTGCAATTTCTCCAGCTGTTGCATTTGCTCTCCGGAGTCCATTTTGAGCATGATCAATTTCTGTCTGAGTTGATTTAATTCCAAGTTCTGCGCTGCGGATTCCGTCTTGAGCTCGTTCCAACCCGTCATTGATATCATGACAGTCTGTTTTGGCTCTGCTCGATTCATAACACCACCATCCGCAGATACCTGCACACAGCAAGACGATAATTCCAATAATAAGCAGATAGCGATAATTGCTTGTTTTAATGTTTTTCCACACATTTATACCTCCATCACGACATCCGCATCAAACAATTTTCCTTCAATATTTTCGGATTCCGTATACTGCCAGATATGGACACCCGGATAATCACATCTGTTGGCAAACTGCGCACACCATATTGCACATCCGCCCAGCTGATCAACATCCAGAATATTCACCAGCCAGTCATAACAAGAATATAGACCTACATATTTATAGCCCGCATCCCACAAGCGATTAATGAAGACGTTGCAGATGTTTGTCAGTTCCTGATTATCCGGCATGCCATGACGTTCTTTGTAACCATCCCCATCTTCCATGTCGAACCATACGCCCATCGGCAATTTATCTGTGGTCAATCCGCACTCTTCAAGCGTCTGAATAACAAAATCCGCCTCGATATCTGCCACATCGTTAGATAATGCATAAGAATAATGGTAAATGCCGATTTTCAGTCCTGCTTTTAAAGCGCCATTCACATTATCGTAAAACTGGCTGTCTAAGTGTCCTTTACCATAGCCGATGCGGATGATGGCAAATTCAAAACCTGCCGCTTTTACAGCGCCCCAGTCTACCACTCCATTGTTTTCAGATACGTCTATTCCCTTCATTGTTTGCCGCTCCTTTCTCCGCTGCGTCGGAATCACCATTCCGATTTTTATTCACTGAAAAAACTGATATAAAAGTAACAGCCCCGACTACTGCCGGAGCTGCATACTCTTTGAAAAATGTAATCAACTGTGCCGTGTTAGCTGTGCCTGTTCGATAAAAATCATGAAGCCACGAAAAAAGAACCATAAAAAACAGAATCAGAAGTCCGGCCCCGTAAAGATATACCACTTTCAAAGACGTGTTCGCACGCCTTGAAATACTTGGCACATACCGCGTCCACAGTTTTTTGATTTTCTCCATCATGATTAGTCATCCCTTTGAATATGAAGATGCTTGAGTTCTTCCATGATCGCCGTTCCCGTACCATTGCCGCCCAACCCATGATAAGCTTCATACATTGTTGATGCACGCTCCATTTCTGTGTAAGTAATATACTGCTTTTTCATAGCGTTGCTGTGGATCCCGATTAAACGGTCTTTGAGCAATGCCCGCACGCCATCTTCGGTTTTTTCTCTGTTTTCCTGTAGCCCCTTTGCTTTATTCCAAAGAAAGCCTACAGCCATTGAAAGTGCCACATATACAATGTTGCTTGCGATCGGAAGCAGTGCATGAAAAAGTTCATGTTCCAATTATTTAATACTCTCCTTTCCCTAATGCCTTTCTTGCAATTCTAACTTGTGACATTTGTATTTCATCCAGCCTCTTTCGTTTAGCTTCACTGGATAAATTACTTTTCATGACTGCCTTCTTTGCCAGGTTAATATTCTGAAAAGCTTTCACGGCATTCTTCATCTGTTCAAATTCTCGCGGATCGAATCCGTCCATCCGCCTATGTAGTTCCCGCCCCGCATTGAACAGTTTCAGTTGCCTGTCATAGGCATCATAAACTTCCTGTACGCTTTCACTGCTTGCGTATGGCGTGGCGGTAAATCCACGAATCCCCGGCTGTTCAGAAAATCGTTTTGCCGGACGTGTTTCATCCAGTCCGACCATTTGATCAGTGAGTGTCAATCCCAGTCCGGCAAGGCTCCCGCCATATCCGCGGATTGTATTATCTATCTTTCGGGGTGAAACGCCGAACGTTTCACCTATTTTGCGACCTACCGCTGACGTGTAAGGGCCATACTGCAGTTCAGGGATTGTATTCTGCTGGCTTTGTGGTACGATATCGCGCCCCATAAAGATGGAATGATTGGTCATTGCTTCAATAGCCGGCACTAATGCAGTCGGCAGGAATGATGGAGCCATAGAATCAAGTACAGAGCCGGCAAGGCCTTTGAATCCCACTCCCTTTTGTTTTCTTTTTTTGTCATAATCCCACTGCAGCATACGTTCCGGAACGGTACCGAAAAGAATTCCCAGTTCAAAGGGTTTGGGGATTTTAATCAGCGTGTCTTTCGTCGGGATAATCCAGAAAATATCTTTCTGCCACTGCGGCAGTTCCTGATACCGCGGATCGTCCTTGTTGAGCTCCCAAAGCAGGACTGACGGCAAGGTAATCCACATAGCCGTTTTTACCGTCATATCCCGTGGGTTAGCTTTCCATTCACGGAACATCTTATCCGTCCCCTGAATGGCTGCATTGAAAAATGCAATCGTCTTATTCAGTGATTTTGTATGAGACCCTATTCGTGAAAAGTCCAGCGTCACATCACGACTTTCAAGCGCCGCTTCTTGAATACTGCCTGGATTTCGCTTTTTGCTGAAAAGCCGATTCCCGATCCCCGTATACCCTTTTCGTACATTGTGAAATTCTGCTAAACGTGTAGCCATTTCCGTGGCTTCGGATAATCCGCGAAGTACTTCAATCGGATTGGTAGTAATCATCTTTTTGACGCTTGGCCGCTGCAAGAGCTCTCTCATTTGCCCGGAAAGATAATTCCTATCCAGAGAAACAAGATTAGCCTGTGCCGCACCTGACCGCATGTATTCCCAGTAAGTTTCACCTTTCTGCAGATACAGCCCTAAGCCTTTAAGAGTGTCTACAACGGGGATAAATCCATGCTTAGAGTAAATCGTAGCGGAAATCATGTCGCGTACGGGGTTACGCAGAATAAATTCTGGTCCCAGCGTCGCCCCGGCACGGAGCCATTTTGCAGGGTAGGAAAGAAGCTTCGTAAACATGTTTGCACCTTCCGGATTCAGCATTTTAAATGCCTGATACAACTCCGGCGTTGTGTTGTAAACGACTTTCTTTCCGTTTTCCCAAACGCTGAAACTATGATCCGTTACCTTCGCCGCACCGGACACTTTTTCAATCAATGCTCCCATACCATCAACGTTTGCCAGTTTTACAATAGACTGCCCGACTTTATTCCGTTCGATGGCACTCATTATTGAGAAAGTATTCCGGATTATTCCTTCCAGTGGGTCTACTACATCTAAAGTGCTGCCGCGCATTTTCTTTGTGACAGCCCCCACATTAGCAAATCCCTTTCCTGTTCCATTCCTTTGTGCTTCTGCAGCTTCATAAAATTCACGGAAGAACGGTACATAATGAGGATATTTATTCTTCATGGCCATTGCGGCCTTTACCGATAACATACCGGCATCTACAGCATTTGCAAGCAGGAAATCATTATATCTGTGGATTTCCGCAGCGGCTTTCGCGAAAACAGGATTCTTCTCATAATGCTTGATGACGTCAAAACATTCTGATTTTGTAAATCTCGTAATCAGTGGGGTTTCATCTCGTGGTAAGAATGTATTCCAGTGGTTCATATCCAATTCGCGTAATGCGGTCAGATATGTAGAAAAATCTTTCAGCTGATTATCCGGGATTTTTCGGATAATCTCTTTAAAAGCGGGGATTCTATGCTTAGGCGAACCATTCTGCAGAAGGGCTTCTGCTTTGCCTGCCCATCCGCGCGCAAGCCACGCCTGCTTAAATGCGTTTTCTTCTACTCTTAACTTTCTTCCTGCGCGTTTTTCCACTTCACTGATAAGTTCTTCTAACGGATGAAGCTCATCCACCAGTGTAGTATACGGTTCATGATAAACTTTCCGTGCGACTTCCTTAGAATCCTTAAAGAATTTCAACGTTTTCTGCAGTAGATTTTCTTTACCGCCAAAAGAAACAGAACCTTTCATCCGTTCCCACACAGGCTGCGCATACCACTGGTGTCCGACATAAGACAATTTATCCACTGCGGCGCGCAGGTCTTTATCACCTTCCAGTATCTGTTTAAATTCTTTATAAAATGTAGGAAATTCAGAAGCCGCTGTTTTACGGCGCGTAACATAATCATGGAAAAATTCAGCAATTCCCTCTTTTCGGATCGTTTTTATACCGCCCTTATTGTAGGCATTCCCGAAACGTTTATGGATAACATTGGAAAATTCCGTATCAAAACCAGGACGATTGCTGAACTTAAACCTTGCATCCACATAGTGGCCAAGTTCATGCATAACAGTTCGGGGATCCCCGAATGTTCTTGTTCGTATAATATCCGTTTTAGGGTTATACCAGCCGTTGGTGCCTTTCTTACCGACACGCCCCTTCTTGATCGTAGCCCCGAAAATGCTATTTACATCGTCAAGAATCTGCTTGCGTGAAATCGTCTCTCCCTGCCATGTGGTCAAGTCATTGTCGGCTGCTTCCTCAACAGGTCTTGTCATAAATGACCGTTCATCACCCGGCAATTTTACTTTTCCTGTTTCTTCTGCTACAATAGAGTTGCCAGATGGGTGGAGCTGGGTATCCGGCGTTGAACCCCTATCACTGGAGGGTTGCAGAGGATACCCTGACTGACGACCTCGAATATTTTCGCCGACGTAAATTAATTCGTCGGCGTTTTTTATATCCCTTGAAAGCTGATTAATAGCATTGTTGCGATGTCTTGGCTTATCCATAGCCGTACTTGAAGAGATAATTTTCCCTTTATCGGTTTTATCCATGCTGACCGCTATTTGATGTAACAAATTATCTTTTCCGCGCCATAGATTCACATAGAGTTTTCTTCCGTTCTTTTGCTTAAGAATAAAATCCGGATTTTGAATAGTATCTTTTATCAACCCAGTTGCAAATGCCCGGCTATCAGAAATAGACATATTTTCGCCATGTCCGGAAGTGAAAGCTTTAACTGCGTCATCTACTGCATTTTTGTTTTCTTTGTCAAAAATAACTCTTACTTTTTCTCCCATCGGATCGTCTATTCCGTCAGCAAGTTTAAGCGTTTCCTGACGTGCATATTCAAATTTCTGTTTTTCCGGTAAATCTTTGAATGCGCTATATTCCGTTTCGTCATATGTACGGAATACTTCCTTAGGAATAGTCCCATTTTTGATATGATCGGATAATTCTTCCGGAGTAATATCTTTCACCGAATCCTTCATGAAATTTAAATTTGCTTCTTCCGGCGTAGCTTGTTTTACATCTTCGGCAAAATCATTGAGCCCGTTCTGCATGGGACGCTGCATCGGACGGACACTGCGGCCATCATAGACTTCTCTGGCCACCTGCTGGCGGTATGCGTCATTGGCCACTGCCGGATCCGGACGTTCATACTGTTCTCGGACAATATGCGCCGCTTCTTCCGGAGTGATATTCGGATTTTTGCGGAGTGCTTCAAAAGCCGCCCGTTCTGTAGTATTCATCTCTTCGGAGATAAAATCTACCTGTGTACGCCAATCTTTGGGATCCAGTCCGTTTTCCCGGGCAAATTGCTCTAAATGTGCCTTTCTATCGCCTGTCCACTGCACCAGCCCGTGGGAATTATATCCATCTTTTGAAAGCGCTTCTGTATCAAACATGGATTCCTGCGCAATATTTCCGGTAATCCCTGCCGCTTCGGAATCGGTAAATCCATTCTGACGGAGACGGTTGTAAACATCTGTTTTTATATCTCCTGTTTCGCCGTATTCGGGCGGCAGGTTTGTTTCTTTAAGTGACTGCGTGCCCATCTCGGTATCACGGGCTAAATCGTCAAAACCTGTTTCTCCGCCACGTTTAAAAGAATCAAAAAAGCGCCCTTTCGTATTGGCAAGGCCGCTCTTTACCGGATCAATAACATGTTCATTAAACGGTTCTGTCACATGCTCGCGGATAGGCTCGCTGATACTTTTTGGCGTTGCTTTTTTGATACCTTTTGCCGCTCCGTGAATGACCGCGCCCGGTAAGAACACTTTATCCCACAATTCGGTCGGATTATCCACAAGGCTCTGTACATATTCCCCCGGATGAGTAACCGCTTCTTTAACCGGATTAATAACAGGATCTAAAAGTGTCTCTTTTGCCGTGCTAATAACAGGCGTACCGTCATCATTGCCGATGTTCTGATTATAAGTCTGCATCGTAGAATCAAACAATGTAGGAATTGCCAATGCTGCACCTACCATACGGACATGAGCAGGAATACCGGGCGTGATGGTGGCATATCCGGCAGGCTTGCCCACCAATTCATTGTAGACATTCATTTTTGCCCGATTATAATTTTCGCCCTCATATCCTTGTGTCGGGTCTTCCATATTGATGGATTCCCCATTTTGGTATGCTTCAAAAGCACGTTCCCCGGCCGTCGCAATTTCATTGCCGTAATTTTCTATGGCCTGTCCGGCGTTGGACGCATAATTGGAAAGAGTGTTCAGCACATTGGCTTTCGTTTTCTCCCACTGCGCTTTACGTGCCGCACGCCCTTCTTCATAAGCTTCATCTATGCTGTTCAGAAACCCTTTTGCTCTGTCCAGCAAAGACGAATCCTGCGGCGGCTGATTCTTGAATTCATCAAAATATCTTTCACTGCCAGTATTACCGCCAGCGCGCTGAAATTCATCAAAATAACCCATATTTTACCTCTTTACGGTACCCATGCTGCATAGAAACCAAGTCCTTCGTTTCGTAATGCCTGCTGTACTTCTTCTTTGGACATATGCTGCCGCATTTCCATGATTTTATTACTGAGACCTTGCTCATCATTCACAAGCTGTTTCTGTCCGCCCGTCACATCTCCCGGTTGTCCGGGCTGCTGTAGTCTTAAGACTTGCTGCAGCTGTGCATAATAAGGAGATTTTGCGGGATCGAAATCATCATCATACATATGTTGCTTCTCGTACATCTGCTGCAAGTGACTTAGCTGTGAAATAATCTGTGAATTGTACCCGCTCGTTCCGGGCCCTTGCACTTCTCTTGCCGTACCCGGAACAACCTGCCCGCTTCTGACATCAAATAATCCGCCGCCGGTATTCACATAAAAACGCCGCGGATCTTGCGGCGGTGCATAATTCCCCATCTGCTGGACAGCTCCTGTATCGCCATTGATTCCTACAAGCTGGCCATTGGGCATTGTCTTATAAGAAATATTCGGTTTATCCAACGCGTTGATGTTATTTAGCATATTCATATCAATCTGCGGAAGCCCCAGTTGCTGTGCACGGTAATTATAAGCGACAATCCGCGGCGCCATTGCCTTAAGCTTTTTCGGATCATAACCGCTGACTGTCGCATTCCCGTCTTTATCCGTGGTATAGACAAGCTGATTCAAGATATCCTGCCTTGCCGGCTCAAGAACGCTGTCCTGATAGGCATTAAGCTGTTTACCAAATTCTTCGGCCGTATCATTTTCAAGCATTTCTTTTGCCATGCGTGCCGCTTCTTGCTGTCCATAGCCGCTCTTGATGAAGCTGACATATGCCGCCCCGGCTTTATTCCGAAGCGACTGCTTAATTTGGTTTTTGTCAGGTGCACTCGGGCGTGCTTGTGTTTGCGGCTGTGTCTGCTGCATATTCAACTGATAATGGGGGACGTCCTGTTCTAATGCATCTTGCCCCACTGGAGTTGAAGACTGCAAAGGCTGTGTGCCGGCAGTGTTGATCTTGAAATGGGGCATTGCTTTTTCAAGACCGTTCTGCGCAAAAAGGCCGCTGCCCATCTGCGGGGTCTGCGGCTGTGTCAATTGAGACAAAAGCCCCGGGGACTGTTCCTCTTGATAGCCCCCGAATACTCTTGTTGCATAATCTTTGGCGTTTCTTGTATCTTGTATCTTCTGCAGACGGTTTGCCGCCCACAGCCCCGCCAAATTCCCAATCTGATTCCATGGTGATTTATCTTGTACATAGATAACACTCATGATTATTTACCCGCTTTCTTAGTAACCGTCTTTCTTCTTGTTGCCGTTTTTTTAGCTACCGGCTTTTTCTCTGTTTCATTCTTTGTTTCTGCAGGTTGTTCTTTCTCCGAAGCAGGCTCTTCTGTCGGTTCCTTTACAGAAACAACGTTAACCGCCTCTGCAGGGATAATGTCTCCATCCGGTTCATTTGCTGTCTTGTCAGCTTCCGTCAACCCTTCTGCAAGAATGCCGTTTGCATAGAACATGTTATCTCCGGTCAACTCCAATTCATAAACCTTTTCTTTTCTACCGGTAGCAATAATCGCTGTAATCGGCTCAAATCCGTTTACGGTCATGACACTGTCACCCTCGGAAAGTTCAGTTAAAGATTTATTTCCATCAGGCGTCATGAATACTTCCGTCTGCGTTGTGTCTACCGCAAAAGACGGAGTATTAAGCTCATAAACATCCGCTTCGCCCATATCGTGAAGTTCTTGTACTTCATTCACTGTGCCAAGAGAAATAACCTGATCACCAAACGCCATTTGTTCGATAGCAACTGCGCCTTCCGGCGTTGAAATTTCTGTTCCGGCTACAAAGCATGCCGAATAACTTCCTAATCCGCTCATAAGACCTCCAAAAAATCCGCCATTCCCCTGCCGGACAATTGTCTGTCCCGGGGTGGCTACACTGTATCGCTGTTGCGATAATTGAGATAATAACCCTTGCGTTGGTGCATTCTGCCCCGTGGCCATAGCCAAGTACTTCATCGGCGTATTGATAGCCGCTTCCTGTGCCGTTGCCGCCGTCTGAATCGGATCCATAGCCATCTGCTGGGACTGGTTCGCCAACTGGGATAAAGTAGACAATCCATGCATCTGGTTATTAAAATTCGTATTCCCAAGATCAGCCTGCTGGCCGTAGCCGGAAAGCTGGTTCCTGAACATATCTCCCAAAAGTCCGGCCTTGCCATTAATACCCGCAAGCTGGCTATTATATGCCTGTCCGGCAAGCCCCGCGGCCGTTTGCATATCATTTCCGTATTGCGCCGCTAAAGTATTAGATGCATTACGGGAAATATCATTGAATGCACTGTCCGCCTGTGAAGAATTGATAATTCCCCTGCTGGCCAGCCCAGACAATGTATTTCCGACCGTATTAGTCAAATCACTTTGCAAGGCTTTCTGCCGGTTTTCTGAATAAGAAGACGGCAGCACACCATTCAGCAGCCCCTGCATTGTGGTACTGTTGTTCTTCATGGCGGCATTATACTCCGCCCCCAGTTCCTTGTTGCCCTGCGTCATAGAAGTAATAGCATTGCCAATCTGCCCGGAATAGCCTGCGTTGGCCGCCGCGTTTTCTGCCGTATTGGCGTTGACCTGCGGGATCAGCGACTGCACCAGATGATTATTGGCCGCTGTCTGGTTCTGCGCCCGGTCATACAGCGTCTGCCAGTTCGGATTCGGCGTCACTTGCTGGCTGCTTAGTGCCTGATTTGCCATGTTGAGTAAATTCTGTGCCACTGGCTGTGTGGTCTGTGCCCATTTCAGCTGCTCGCCGAGTAACCCTTTTTCCTCATCGGACATTTTGGGAACCTGTGGATCCGTAGTTGTTATCCTTGTTCCCTTTTTCCCGAAAAGCTGTAAATCAAATAAAAGCATGTAATCTCCTTTCTAACGTAAATTTTCAATAGTGCCTGTCAAAACATAGTAATGACGCCCTTCGTAATCATAATCATGTTCCGGATGGTGGATCATTTTCCATCGCCTGATATGTCCTTTCGGATTGCGTGTCGTCATTGTTACGATATCTTTTACTCCATTAAGCATCATCACCTCTCGAATATAATCGGTCATTTTATGAAATTTGCCGTACGTTTCAAGAATCTGGAAATAAATTACACCTTCATGCTTTATCAGTTGCCAGAAAAGAAAGCCCGTATTCGGAAAAAACATAAGATGCGTCCCGTATTTGTCGTGGAAATCCCCATCAAAAAAGAGCCCGTCCAAATCGACCGACTCTCCGGTAATGCGCTCATAATCACGGACCATATCTTTCAAACTATCTAATTTCATAAGGCGTCACCTGACTAAAATTTGAATCTGTATAGTGTTATTAATATTGTTGAAGAAATAATGATATATATCTTGCCGTCCTTCTGTTTGGTTATCACCGTTATAATCCAAAACAAATCCATATTCCGTGCCGTTTATCCGCATATGCACCGTCCTATAGGCCCCATTTGTTGTTTGGATGACGAAACTACCACGAGAAGTTACGTTTATTCTTGTAAAGGTGACACCGTTTATTGTGTCAGGGGACATAGAACCGGCAGCGGCGTTCTTATTAAAACCATAATATATATAGGACTTCTTCACTGTTAAATTACATGTCGTCAGTGCTTGCTTCAGAATGGCAAAATCTCTGTTTGCGCTATTTACATGACAGCGAAGAGGACTTGCCAGCGGGTCATTAAATTCTCCCAGCTTCACGTAACATTCTTTTCCGTCTACATGACAGTACAGCCGAGGTTCAGGACACTCATTCGGGTCATCGTAAACATCACAGCTTCCTGTTTCCCCGTTCTCTTTCTGATAACATAAATGTTTAAAAACACTCATGAACACCACCTCACGCAAACCATATGTAATTGTTGCCAATCTTCAGCTTATTCTCATTGTTTGTGCCCACAATCTGATACCAATTGTTTGTGTTATCTATCTCATCTGGTGTATTCAGATAGCGATAAAACAAGCCGTTAGAATTAGCAAAAAACAGCTGTGTTATTAATGCTCGTCCGTCATGTGCTGGATAAGCACTCATTAAAACAGTTCCCCATTGCTTATTGCCGTTAATTACAATTTCATTGGCGCGGTGCGCAAGACAAGCATAAACGTTATCATCTTTATAGTGCTGACGCAACCAGTCATTCATTTGTTGCGTACCATTAAAAGAACCGGAACACAAATTACCATCAAGCGCCTTCGCGGTGATATCGGCTAATCCGCCTTGCGTGCCGTTGCCAAAACGATATGTGTAAATTTTGTGGCCACGAAAGCCGAACTGTATGGTTTCTTTATTTCCCGCAAAATTAACTTCGTTATCATACGTTACTGGCAAAGGAATCCCTTCATGATAATAGCGGGAATCAGCCTTATCCTTAGTGTAGTAATTATCGGGATCAAATATTTCTTTTTTGTTTACAACATCTATCGTTATTTTCGAACCATCTGCATCCGGAGTAATTTTAATGTTATCCCCGGCGATTAATTCAAGGACAGCCTGTTTCACTGCCGCAACAAGTTCTTTGTCACCGATTTTTACTTTAGAAAATGCGTTTTGATTAACTTCTGCTTTGTCTTCAATACCGGACAGTTTTTCTTTTTCAGCCTCTGTTATTTCTACCGTTGCCGCATTATTCATATATTCAATCTTTGTCACGCTGGTTGCATTCGTCGTTACCGCTGCAACAAAAACTCTTACGACAGCTTTCCATTCCGTACCGTTATACATGTACATCTTCTGTTCAAGCGTGTTAAAAACATGAGAATCTACAGGGATACCAGACGATAATGCATTTGCGAATATCGGCTTAACAATTACACTGTTATATGACAGTGATCCAGAGTTACCTCTTTCTACAAAAAGATAACTTGTAGCATTGCCGGGCAGCGTCCATGCATTGATTTTTTTGTTTATTGTTTCTACATAATCTTTTGCCCCATTTTCATCAAAACCATCTGCCAGCGTCAAAACGACAGGAACATTACTGCCGTCGATAATGATAGACAATCCCACACCGGAAAGAAAACTATATTTCCCGCCGTTATTTTTTCCATACAAAATACGCTGCCGCAGGCCGCTACCACCGCCTTTCGGCTGCATAGAAATTGCATTTCCGATCGTCTTAATTTCTTCTCTGTTCTTTAATACAGCTTCTTTCGTGCTATCTCCCTGCGGCGTTGGATTTAAAGGATATTTTTCTTTGTAAGGCATTTAAACCTCCTCATAGGTATAATCAAACTGCCGCAGGGCAATTGCGCCTTTGGCGACAAATATTTTTATCTGCAGATGGCGGTTAGCTCCGCCGCCAATCTTATTTACCTTCGTATATTCATTGCTGTTCAACTTGCCGGTTGCGTTAATCAATTTTTCGTTAGCATAGTATAGCTTGGTAGCTGCAGCTTTAAACACAACCGGTTTTGCCCGTTTATTACTAATCGTAATACTGCCATAACCCTCAATGCGGTTGCTTGATACGAAATTATAAGAGAATAGTAGCAAAAACAGTCTTTGCGCCAATCTGTTCCCTGAAACAATAGATGTCGTAATCTGTTTTCCGTTGTCAGTATCGATTTCCGAATCCAACTTTCCTATCTTGTTGCCATATGCAATGTAAATCTCTTTACCGACAGTCAGGACATCATGCAGATCATGAACGAAACGTCTTGAAGTAAAAACACCTCTTCCATCTTCATATCTCGGTAAATAATGATAAATAAACACATCTTGATTTTTTCCCGGTTTAATCCATAGTTGTTTTTTTCCGGGGATGTGCCACATTCTGGCTTTTTCTGTCGTGATAGTTGTCAACTGTGCATTGATATTAAGACCTATCTCAGAAGGCTGAATATTCGCATACGTGTTCGTTGGCACAAAGCTCATTAATCCTGCGTTACCCAGATAATAACTTCGGTCATCAATGCTAATAGAACTACCGCAACACAAAGCCGTTTCCGAAAGCGGATACACCGCAAGTGTCTTTTCGTGTGGATTACCGGTAACTTGGTAAGCTCTACCGTATTCTTTGTATACAATGATTACTTTTGATAAGAAATCAATAGCTACAATACAGCCGGGGTCTTTATAACCAACCTCTACATACTGCGCAGAAGCGGAATTATTGCTATCCGGCGTCCACGATCTATAGTCACCGACAGCTGACCATGTGATACGGTGTCCATAAATAGATGCCACAACGACAGAGCCGCTGTGGCTGCTCACAAACTCGCAAGTAGGGCTTTCATCTACAGTAGACAGCACGCCAGCACCGGAAACAGCCTGCAATTTACCGCCGGAAGCAATCAGAATATCATGATCAAAAGCATGATATTTCGGAGTGCTGTTCCCCGTTAGCGTTCCCAGCGGCGTAACTGTTACCCAATCTGCCGTTTTATACAAATCACGTCCGCAGGAAAAGTAAAACTGCTTGCGGTAATTGTCATAATACAGGCTCTCGATATCCTTTTCGTGTGTATAAATGACTTCTACCCCCGGCACCGTCTGCAATGCGCCGTCCGTACTGCTGTACTCGCAATTGATTGCCTGCGTCAGACTCTGCAAATCAATACTTTCTGCAGGCTTGCTCCAGTCCAATCCTAACCTAAAACCGTTCGTCGAAACAAAGAAACGTTCTCCCATATCAGCGTCCTCTTGCTGCTTGGATTGCCGCTGTCAGATCAGCGATAAACGCTTTATCCGCATTGGCATAATCCAGCATTAATGATTTCTTCTTGACAAGAAACGAAACCAACTGCACCAAAATGAAATGGAAGATTTCGCTGAATGGAATCGAATCCGTCTCATCTGATACATGCGGCTTTTTCACAGCGTAAAAAACATCATTAACAGTCTTTCCACCGTACGTCTGAAAAGACCCATTCACAATGCGTACCGGATATCCCACCGCCGGCACAAACGCCGTAAAATCTCCGGGTACCGGATAATTATTAGTTATATCCATAGACCTTACTACTTCCCTGTCTTTCATCGGGATAAGTGCCATCGTTAAATAATCAATAGCCGCATTAATATAGGGGATATATTCTGTGCTATCGTCCAGTATTTCATTCGTATCCAGATTAATCATCGTAATCAGTTCGCCTGCTGTCATACGGCCAGTACCCCCTTGCTATGAAACCATTTTCATCATCCATTTGGCGCGCTATTTCAGAGACTTCATTTTCCCAGTTCGATACAAACGATAAATCCGCTTTCAGAACACGTGCCACCATGTAATTGACGAGCATACTTTCCATTTCTGACGGATAACCGCTGTTATCACTCATGTCTTTGTAATCTGCAGACGGGATATATATTACAGTTAATCCGCGTTGGGTTTTATCTTTCGCCGTTACCAGCTGATGGGCGGTTAAATCGTAATCAATATCATTCCCCCTTGCATCTTTCACCGAAAGAATGCGGAGTGCCATTTTTGACAATGCTACATCCGGACGCAGTTGGTGTCCGCTTTCGGTCTTGCTTACTATATCCGGAATATACCGCGCCACTAATCGATGCAGAATATGATTGCCTTCGTTATAAAATTCCAGAAATTGATATGGCGTATAGTTCACCTGCGACGTATCGCCCACCTGCATATAAGCACGGTCAATTAAATCTCTTACAGTCATGGTTACTCCTAAAGAAAGGAAAGAGGGCTTTTTACAGCCCTCACCTTATTACTCTACAGAACCGCCGGTCATGACCTGAATCACGCCGTAGTCTTTACTGTTGTAGACAGATTTTTCAATGCCGCCGAAGAACGCGATACCATTCCCCTGTACATTGCCGTAATCGTCTTCATCTTTAATGAATCGGGCTTCACGAGCCACAGCGAAGCAGGCCGCCTGCTGTCCCAAAAGCAAATTGTGAACAACATTTGCAGAAGACGCGCCAGTTTTCGTATTCTGAACACGTTCGTATTCATAAAGAACGACTCCGTCATATTCGCCAAGTGCCCCCGTAAAAATCGGGTTCTTGCTGCCGCGGATGGCCGCATTTTGCTGTGCCGCCTGCCATACAGGATCTGCTTTCAAATCTCTTGCTGCCCAAGTACCCACAAGCATGATGTATTTATCCTGCCCATCAATTTTAAGAGGTTTCACCATCGGTTCATGCATTTTGGCTTTGCGTTTTGCGCGGCCGATTACCGCACAGGTCAGCTTGTCATTAGCCGTTAAAGAAACCTCTGTTCCTGCCGCAGACGCAATAAGACGTTCACCGGTTGTCGGATTGGCGGTCAGTGCGGAAATCAGCTTGTTATCTTTCCAGTCAGACAGCCACTGCACCAACACCCCCTTGATAAGAGGCAAATTTTCGTACGGAGATTTCTGGTCATCCGCCTCAAAGCGCGTAACTGCGTTTCTGACCAAAGTAGTCTTTACGCTGAAATCATACATCTGCATTTCTTCTTCATTACCTTTGAGTGTGTTATTCCCGGAAACGCCGTTACCTTTAAGATTCATTGCCAGCCCAAAGTTTACTTCATCGCCTTTAGCCTGTTTTAGATTTTTATTCGTATGAACAACATTACTCCCATTAGTAGACGTAAACTTATCAAAATAAGAAGCTTTTAAACCTTCTCTCCATACCTTTTTTGTCCAGAGTTTAGGAACCAATTTTTCAGGAATTTTAAATTCATGTGCCATATTTCATTCTCCTTTTTGTAAAAAAATTAATCACCGCAGAGGTCATCAATCTGCTTTCTGATTTCCGTCGGAAGCTCGTTTTCACGACCCTCTTCCACATACTTGAGGATTTCTTCCTCAGACAGTTTCGCACCGGTCAGAGAGCCGCCATTTAACGCGCTTGCTTTCGGCAGTGTTTTAGCCGTTTCGAGCGGATTTTGTGCAGGTGCAGTCATCGCCGATTTTACCTTTTCAGCAAAATCACGAATAACTTTAAAGTCTGCATCCGTGCCTATCCCCTGATCAATACGTGAAAATGCCGCATCAATCGGGGCAGCGTCTTTTCGCGTCATGCCGTCCAGCATTTCAGTGCCTTTCTGCCACAGCTCGCCGATATTCGGAATAGCCTTAAGCTCGCCAATAAACGCTACATTTTTCTGATAGGTTTCCTGCCGCTCTTCCTGCTGGCGTGTCATCTGATATTCAATCCGTGCCTGTTCATAAAGCAGTTCTTGATACTTTTGTGCATCTGTAAACATCAAATCAGACGCGTCGTCAATCTTGAGCCGACGTGCGGCTTCCTGCTGCGCATAACTCTTAATTTGATTCAAATCTTCCGGAGATAATACCGGTTTTTGTGACATACTCATCTGCGAACGCAAAGTGTTAGCCGCTTCCTCGGCCGCTTTTCTGCGAGCCCTTTCTTCTGCCAGTGCTTTCTTCAAATCACCGCCTGCCGGATTGTCTTCTGCTTCTTTTGTCGGTTCAATTTTCGTTTTAGGTTCCGATTCAGGATCAGGGTCAGTTTTCGGCTGTCCGTCTGCCGGATTGTCTTCCGGTTCTTTTGCCGGTGCTTTACCCGCCGGAGTTGCCGATTCCTGATTATCAAGACCTGCTTCTTTCAAATCTTCTGCATCAAACCCTAAATCTTCTGCGTTCAGCATTGTTTCGTTTTCCATGATTATCTCCTTCTGCCGGTTTAACGACGTCGGCGGTCGAATATTTTTTTGTAGTTTACCGTCTGTTTTCGGACGAAAGAAAAAAGCCTTTTAACGTCGTTGCTTAGGACGATATATCAAGGCATTACTGCTCTAATAGCTGTGGTTGCTGTATTGGCTGCGGTTGCACCGGCGGAACTGCTGCCCGCCCTTTAAGTGCTAATCTTTCCTGCATAATCTGCTGCGGCGAAATATTTACGCCGATAGATTGTAATGCCGTTGACAGCGCTTCCGCCGGTAAATCTTCAATATTTGCACTGACTTTGAGATCCGGTATTTTCGGCTGTTCGGAAGCTTGCTGCATACGCTTCTTGACGGTTTCCTTTTCCGGGAAATCCATGAAATCAAGAATGATATCCATTGGTATATCGACGCCCGCTTTCTTCGCCTCAAGCAACTGATACAAATTCGCCCGCCGTGCGGTAGCGCTTGCTTGCGATGTCGTGATCACAATGTCGAAATCAAAAGCAGATAAGTCATACAGCACCTTAGTTACCGGGTCGCCATTTTCATCTGTCACCGGCATACCGTTCTGATCTACCGCTTGCTGTTCCTGAATGGCTTGACCTAACCCCGGCTGTATCCGCACAAACTCTTTTTTGCCGTCTTCGCCGAGGATCCGCATAACCTTGTCTTTGTTATAAAACTGCGGAATCAATCCCGGTGCGTAGGTGTCTCCCCATAAGAGTTTTACAATCTGCAGTTCCGCCTCTTTGGCTTTATCGAATATTTCCGCCGTCTGCACCGTGGTAACCGACTGACGAAGATCAATTGCCTTGCCGCTCATCGCCCCAATACTGCCGGACAGGCTCTCCGGAGTAATGCCTGAAATCATGTAGAAGTCACTGCTTGAGCGATTTTCAAGCTCTATATTATCGACAGACTGCGCGGACGGAAGCCCATCGGTAAATGTCACGCCCGGCTTCAAGAAAATATTAGCGCCCGGCGTTGTAGAAAGATTCCGAATATCCCGTTTCTCTTTTTCGTCAAACTGCGGTCCAGTCCAAAAGCGAACACCGAGCGACTGCTGATTGACGATATGCATACGCTGGCTGCGGTTCTTGTTGAGTTCGCGCTGTGCGTCTTTTAAATCCCGTACAATCCCCGCCGGTTCCAGTCCGTCATCCACATCCTCACCGTAACCTGATAAGTAGCAATACTGCCGCACAAGTGGAAATTGATTGTGCTTATAAGGACTTTCGCCCTCTTCAAGCAGAATTTCTCCGCAGAATGTCGCATATCTGATTTTCGTAACCGGGATTTCTTCCGGTTCTGCTCCGGACATTAAAAAAGCCGAATATAAATCCGGCTGCGATTCGTCAACAATCATCCCATCTGCAGAGAAAATTTTCTTCCGCGTGTACTCTTTATACCAATATTGAACCACCCTTAATTTCTTTAAATCCCGTGAATACCAAAGCGGTTCCGTATCAACTGTCTCCAATTCGCTGTCATCGTATTTATGCGTTAGCATGGCAATTTCATCTGCTTTGTCCGCATATATTTGCTTCAATTTATCCGGACTTTCCCAGCTATAACGCCCGCAGTAGAAAGCGTCTGACAAATCATCTTCTTTGCATTCCGGATCTACAAACACATCAAAAGGACTGACGTTTTTGATCTGTATCCGTCCATCCATCCGGGCGTAATCAAATTCATAACTGACCCAATAATTTCCAACGCCACATATAACCGCGTCTTTGAATGCCTTTTTCTTAACGCTCTGATAATTCATCTTGTCAAAAGTGTACTTTGTAATACCTTTGGCCACACGTGCTATCCGGTCATCTTCTTCCGAGCGCGGCAGAAAATCCGGCTCCGTTTCATTCTGCGCCGCATAACCGGATAACAAATTAATAACAGGGCGTATCCGGTTAATTGTAATAACCGGACGGGATTTCTGTTTCATTACTTTTAAGTCCGCATCCGTCCACTGTTTACCGCGCATGAAATCATAATCTTCTTTTGCACTTTTACGCCATTCGCTGGTTAGCTGCAATGCCCTTTTTACATTATTTCGCGCTTCGGATAAATCAAAACTCATTCGACAAGTTCTCCTTTAAACATCATTCCATACATCTGTTCAAGCTGCCACTGCGGCATCTGCGCTGCGAACGCCGCCAGCTCTTCATCGCTTTTCTTTGCCGGAATTAAAATCCCGTTCTCTATATGTTCACCGTACTCTGATTTAAGCACTCTATAAGCATAATCTCTTAATGCCCTGTCGCTCATTACACTCCCCACGCCGTCGGTTCATCTCCTTCCTCATCTTCATATCTGTAGCCATCATTGAATGGCTTTTCTGCTTTCACCGGCTGAATCGGACGGCTCATCAAGAAATACCGCAAACTGTCATAAGCGTGGTCTTCTTGCTGTGTATCTACATCCTCGACTTTGTGTTTATCGTATGTCAGCGCCGGAAGTGTCCGTATCAAGTGATAGCACGTTTTGAATATCTTGAGCTTTCGTTCTTTCAGCCGTAAGTGCACCTGCATTTTCCCTGCTAATCTGTCATTATCCGCCGGATACCACGGCACGCCTTCCGCTGCGAACACTTCTGCAATCGACGGCCCATCATGACCTGTTTTCTGCCAAATTGCCGGATCCGCAATACCGAACTCACTGCCCAAATGTTGAATCTTCTGCGCCACTTCCCGTGCCGTTTCCTGCGTACCCGTGTTGACCGTTCCCGGCTTGCAGCCGTACCATTCATTAATTACATAGACAACACCATCATAATCGACTGCATATTCGTATACCGCATACGGTTTACTGTATCCCCAATCCATAGATCGTCCGCGCTGCCAGCTTTTCGGGATTTCAAACGGTTCAACAATGTGTATGTCCGTCCGGAACTCTTCAAAGACCTGTCCCTCGAATATATTCCAATCACCCTCACGATATGCTTTTCTTAGCTTGTCCGGCAGCGTATCAAGCGCGTCACTGTATCCTGCAGGCAAGTACGGATTATCATCTATCCGCGCTTGCACGAAAGCAATTTTATTTGCAAAATCCTGCATTTCCGGCGGGATATTTCTGTCAATAAACAGATTCTTCACCCACATGTGACCTTTACTGCCGGGATTCGTCCCTGCAATCAGCTTAGGGTCCTCAACGCCAACCCAGCGCAAGCGCATCCGCAAGAAATCAAAAACAGTCTGCTCATTCAGCGTCAGCTCATCAATCGCAATCGCCGCAAACTCTGATGATAAATACTTAGACGGATTATCCAAATTCCTGAAACATATCACACCGCTGCCGAACGCCGGATTTAATATAAATTCATGCGTCGCCTCTTTGTAGCTGCCAAGCCATTCCGGGAACTCCATTTTGATCTTTGACAGCTGCCGGTCACGCAGTGCCGGGTAGTCTTCACAGAAAAGCCCTACCCGTATACCTTTTAATTTCAGATGTTTATACCATCCAATTAGGAGATAAACCAGTTCCCATCTCAGAATATACGATTTCCCGCCGCCTGCAGCTCCGCCATAAAGAATATACGTATTATCTTTAACTGTACGCATAAATTCCCGTTGTTTTACCGTTGGATGAATAATATCATTAACAAGATTAATCGTCTGTGCTGATGTCATCATCTACCACCAGATTAATTCCGATATTGCCGGATAATTCTTTCTCTTGTTTGTCGCGCCATTCCGGTTTCCGGTTCGTCAGCCAGAAGATGATAGCTTTTACGTCCGGCGGTACATGCCGAATTACTCGCTTAGTTACTTTCATCACTGCTTTATTTCTTGCGTTTTTATCCGCAATCAGCTCCGATGTCGTCTCTATATAGTCATATCCCTTGGCTCTTTTTAAAAGCGCATTCTCAACTTCGATATCGACAACTTCTTTCCCGCGCGATAAAGCCTCGGAAAATTCGGGGTACTTCTTAATCCATGTATATAACGTGTCTTGATTAATGCCGATATTATGCGCAATCTGCTCATTACTCAATCCGTCTCGCGCCCATGCCTGCAAGCGCAAAAGATTATCCCGAAGAAGCCACTTTGCATACTTGCCTTTTGCGCCCACAGTAATCACCGCCTTTTAGATAAACAAACAAAAAGCACGCACTTTGGTAGAGTACGTGCTTTTCAAATTGAGGAGGAAAGTATCTCTCGACATTTTCACACTATCATAATACCACTTTTAAATGTCTCATAATGTCTCATGTTTCATTTTTTGCGAAATTTCTTTTATCGCTTCATCTTTCAATCGATAACAATGACTTCTCACATAATGATGTTCCAGTGCAATTTTCTCCCAAAGAACATTCATGAAATACCGGTCAATCATGATTGATTTCTGCTCCGGATCGGACAAAAGCGCTAATAGCTTAAATCCTTTCGTGATCATATCACCGTATCGATTTAGCTCTTTTATCCGCAGTTCTTCTGATTTTGCCATCTTCTCTTTGAAAGCAATCACGATGTCTGACAAATCGGATGGAGAGCCGCCATCCACAGGCTCCTTGTCGTATCTACAGCCTTTTAAAGAGAACAAATCCATCTCGCACTGCTGGCGGTATTGATTCAAAGAGTCAATATGCTTTCTGCAGCGCCGAATTTCTTCAAAAAACGCTTCGATATCACCGCGTACCCGTTTTGATTCACGATTTAAATTTGTTTTCGTTTTTTCGTACGTCGGATCCGGGTTATGAAATATCCCCGGTCTCATTCCGTTATTCATGCTTTATTCACATCAATTTCAATCCTCGGATTATCCCGATCGGTAAATACTTCCTGCGTCAAGTGCACATATTTCCGGCTGTCATTCGGGATAAAATCCATATCCTGCATCGCATCCAAGATAAACTTTGCGGCACTCATAACATTGTCTTCATCCCGCCGCATATCCTTTTCGTAATACTCAATGCGGATATTTACTTTTTCGGTAAACCTTTGTCCTTGCACTTGCGGACGCAGGATAAGAATAATCTCTTTCTGCGTTTTCTTCTTAACGCCAGCTCCCGCGTACTTGTTCAGCCTGTTAGCGGCTATAAGATCATTCATGCATGGCAGCCGTCCCGGAATTATGAGCTTCATACTCCACCGCCTAATCGAATCAAAACGTATACCAGCGCTACTAATATTCCGATAAGAACGCACTGTATGAGCATTAGATATAGTTCAAACTGTCCGAAAAGATAATATTTATCCCCTCTGTCACTGTAAAGCTTCACTTCATGCTCCTCTCTCGATAACCGGAACAATATCCTCTTTCTTTAGCGTGTCGTACAAGAAGAGCCGTCCCTTTTGCGTCCACTTTGTATTCATCTTCACGGCTTCCCGTCCATCGGCATGCGTAATGCTCACCGTCTCACTGTGAGTATATCCTCTTGCCTGATGCCTGCTGTAGAGCAGCCACTGTCCGGACTGATTATAAATAATACCGAGGCTATGAAGAATTTTATTCATAGCCTGACCGCTCATGCCATAGTCCTTAGCAATTTGCGTAATCGTGACAAGCGATCTATTTTTCAAAATAAGATCTGTGTAGTCCGCCTTCGGCTTCAACTCACCGATGAGCTGCTTCTGTCGAGCGTTCTGCACAGCAAGACTTTTATTTTCGTCTTGAACCTTTTTATACTCCGTGAGAATCTCGATAAAAGCCGTTGGATTATTCAGAATATTTTGTACAGCCCCATCCGTCATATACATTCCCGTTTTGCGGATCGCCGGAATAACTTCGTCGGCAAGTTTCGCTTGGAACCTCTTTGCCGTTCCGTTGCTCGCTCTAAATCCGAGCCTATACACCATATTTTCCGGGATGTAATCATCCCGGCCGATTTCTTTGGAAAGACCAAACTCGGATAGGTAGCGGTTGACCCTCGCCCACCGAATTACCGCGTTGCCACTTTTGGCAACGGTCGTAAATCCGAAGCCTCGTGCTACATCCTCTGCGTTGAGATATGCCGTCCCGGTGACCGGGTCTAAATATCCTTTTACGTTTTCGATGGTGATCAAGTTATTCATTTTCTTCCCCACCCGTCTTTATAAATACGCTCTTTTATCTCATTCAGTTCTTCGCTATCATAAAATATTCCTTGCGCAATCCTGTCTCCTTTTCTGATTCTATAAGGCACTTCTGATATATTTCTGATTGTCACAACGATATGCTCTTCATTATCAGCAACTCCTACACAATCTGTTAATATAAGTCCATGATCGAAAGCAAGGATTGAGTTTATATAAATGCCCAGCCGTTTATCTCCACTTATATTGACTTTTAGTCCCGTCTCGATTTCCTTCGTTTCTCCCGGCTCGATTACAACATCAACAGCGCTTTCAATGTTATATCCTGCCGGTGATCTTTTATTTTTTTGCGGCAAGTTTACAAATTCATATCCTTTTGCCTTTTCAAATCCCTGTTTCATTTTTCTCGCCTTTCTCCGTAAATCCGCTCTTCCTCATTGCGCAACTTTCTTGCTGCTTCGTCAAGTTTGATAGCTGCGTACATGATCAGAACAATAAACAGTACGACGCTTGCTACATCAACAGCTGTATCCACTTCTCTTCCCCCTTAAAACGGTAAATCATCATTTTGCGGCGGCAGCTCACTCTGCGCCGTTCCGAATTGCTCAAAATTGCCCGATCCTGTTCCCGCTTCTGCTGCTTGTGCTTTCTTGATATTCAAAGGGCTCGCGACAAATTCAACGACAATCTCCGTCATGTATTTTTTATCACCGTCCTTGCCGTAAGAGTAGCTGCTGTACCGCCCCTCTACAAACACCGGCATCCCTTTCTGCAGCTGGTTTCCGATGGCTTCTGCCCATGGCGGCCACGCTTTTACTCGTACATAATCTGTAAATTCCTGTTTTTCTCCGTTCTGATTTACAAAATACCGGTTAACCGCCACCGTCATCGTTGCTACCGCTTTCCCGGATGATGTGTTCTTGATTTCAGGATCGCGGACAAGATTTCCGCAAATCTGGCAATTGTTCATGTTTAGCATTTTTCATTCCTCCTTTTCAGATATAAACGTCTATCCGTCTGCAGTCCGAAGACTGCAGAGTGAACTATTTTCCCGGATTCATAAGCGTCAACTATGTCTATAAAAGCGTCTCTTGCATTATCTTCCGTTTCATATTCCAGCTCGAGCTGTTTATACGTCCCGGGCAAGTAGATGATGAGACTTTTTTCTTTCTGTTCAACGTAAGACGGATTCATTGCGACAATCATCTTTTTCATTGATACGACTATGAATCGACTACTTCCCATTTATCAATCTTTCCTTTCTTAAACTTCATTTTTTCGCAGGCTTTCTCCTGCTTCTATAAGTAACCTGTTCGCATGTTTTAACCTGTCAAAAATCCGTGCCATATACCGCTGATTCATTTCTTCCGGCGTCTTATTCGTCGTAATGATTACCGGCAGGAGTTCGTTGTATCTCTTCGATATAATCGCGTCGACCGCGTTCAGTACCCAGTCATTTTGATACTCCGCTCCCATGTCATCAAGAATCAGTAAGTCCGTTTCTTTTGTGCGCGTTCGAACTTCTTGTGAAAGATTATTCTGCAGAAGGCTGTCCATTAATTCCGGCATTGTGATGAAATACGCCCGATTGTAATCTTTCATGATCTCCTGCGCTATGGCGACCGCCATCGTGGTCTTCATACGTCCTACCGGTCCGGCGAAGATAAGCCCCTGCCCTTTTGCCTTGTGTACATTGAAATTCTTAGCGTAATCTTTCGCAATTGCATAATGGCTTTTCAGCAGCTTAGAATCCGGTAATCCTTTTCTTTCAATGTTCTGAAACGTGCAAGCATGGTACCGCCTGCCTATTCCGGCTTTATACAGCCGATTCGTCCATTTTTTTCTTTCTTCTGCCGCCTCTTCCGCTTCCGTTTTTGGATTTTGCTCATTTAAGCGGCCATTGTTTTTGATAAATGTCTCCATTTTTTTCCGGAGATCATCCATATCCCGTCCAATTCGTTCCATTGTCACCATCCGTCTTTGATACCTTTCCACTCTTCCAGAGAAGCGATATGTCCATAGCTTCCTTCCGACTTTTTGCGCTTATGTTTTTTGAGCGGCCAAAATCCGAGCCATTGATTTTCTATTGATTGCTCTACAATGAGAACAGCGTCCTCTATATTCCCGTTTGATAACTTCTTGAGTTGTGTCAAATTCTTTTTAAGAGCCGTCGGTGATACAGAAGCTTTCCTCTGTTTCCTCATGTCCATCCACTTTTTGATTGATTTCTCCAGTCCGGGAGAAGAGGAAGAAAATGCTTTGATGATTTCAGTTTTCAGAGAAGACGCTTTGTCCTCTACCTCTTCCTCTACCTCTTCCTCTACCTCTTCCTCTTCCTTGTCGGATTTATTCCAGAGGTTATTCGATTTATCACGGAGGAAATCGGTATTTATTCCAGGGGAAATATTTTTGCATAGAAAATCCCCTGTGACCTTCACCGACTTTCTTTTCAGACGGGCTACTGCATCAAAGTAGCGCTGCTGAATACCGTGTGAAGTGAGAATTCCGTACTTCTGAAACATGTGGCTATCAAAAAACTCAACTGAAACAGCCTTCCGAACCGTATCCTCTACTGCACCCTCGCTCACGCCGAATTGCTCAGCTATGAGGAATGCCAGATCGTTATCGTATTTCACGTAATACCCCTCTTCTCGAAAAATATTACAGAGCAACGCGATCAGTATCGGTATTGATTGATTGCCACAGTCCTTTTTTATCTTCCGGACCTTTACGCTTTCAAAGAAATCAACATCCAGTGTGAGATAGTCCAACCCTTGTTTAAGTTGGCGCCCCACGTTATCACCCCTTTTAAAGGTTTATAACGAAATTTACTCATTCCAGAGGATGCAGAGTCCCGTCTACATACTCATAAATCCTGATTCCCCTTGCCTTCGCATAGCCATATTCGGCCATGCAGCCACGGCTCTGTCTCCAGTAACCGGATAAAATCAGGAGAGTGCAGTTGTTGAGAAGTCTAAAATCGTACCGGAGAATCTCCGTTTCTTCCATATCTTTTCCTTCTAAGAATGAATAAGCATGGAGCGGGGAAAGAACCGTCAGGTTGGGATATTTGCTCATTATTTTATAAGCAATATCTCCCGTTTCTTCCACGTTGGATTCCTTAATCTCTCCTGTAAATACTTTCAAATTTTCAACAATTGGAGAGTAGGGATGAGCCAAGTAGGCCATCCCGCACTCCAGCTTCGGAAGAGGATTTCTTTTAATTTCTTCCATTTGTCAACACCTCCCCCGTTTCTTTATCTACCGCAGGCGGTATCGGATCGAACGGAATTTCTTCGTCCTGCGAAGTTTGTGCTTCCGCGTCAATCGTCACCGTTTCGTCCGGCAAGTCCGTCATATTCTCTGAAATATTAGATTTAATTGTCTCATCTGCCGCCAGGGCCCGGACAAAGTCTGTTTTTATCGGCGCATATTTCAGCATCTTTTTGATGACCGTTTTCTTTGCCATCTCATCAAAATACTTAGTCCACGGAGAGTACGGGCTGCTGAATGACTGGCTTGTCTTTTTGGCGTGATTGATAACATCTTCGCGGCTCATGACCTCGAATCCGTAACCGCCGTTTACCATATGGAATACGGCATAATACATGATCACGTTTCCCCGGTCATGCGTAGCCGGGATATGTTTCAGCTTAGGTTCTAAACCGAACTCGTATTCAAATGTGTCATTCTCGTATACCTCGTGTGCCTGAATGTCTTTGATTTCGCCGCTCCGGTATGCTAAATCAATTCCGCCTTTATAGCCTAACTGGAATTGGCATTCTAACTTCCCTTTGTTTCTGTACGGAATTAAGTATGCCTGCCCGATTGGTGTGTTCGGTTCCAGACCGAGCTGTGCCGCCTGCATCATAGCCCCCAAGAAACTCTGTGGAGTGCATTCCTTTAACTGCGGGTTGCTTGATAATGCTGTAAATACCATCCGAGTAAATCGTTCCGGAGTGATAACGCTTGGAAGGGCTTTTTTGATCTCCGGCTCCATCGCCCGGATTAGCCCCTGTAGAGACCCGTCTTTCTTCTGCTCTGTAACTGCCGTGTTCCTTTTTGCTAAACCGCCTTTTGTGTTCATTTTTTGCCTCCTGCTTTAAACTTGAAAACCTTCCGGATATTTTGTACTCAACGGACGATAATTTGCTCCGTCCTGCTCTGTTTTCCCGCATTTTTTACATTCCATTTTTGGGATCACATTCAGATGAAAATTGGCGTCATCGTACCCCGGTTTTTCTTCTTCATACCCACAAAATGGGCAGACAAATAATGCCCTGAAATCTCTTCTGTTCTGCGAAAGTATCTCCTTGATCCTCATTTTTTATCCTCCACTTTCAAACTCATATAATGTTCCCATCGGAGAATCGGCTTTCCCGATGGGGTGTGACCGGTTCTAATCAATGCCGATTCGTTGACCTTGTCTGCTAAAATTCCGCGGATAGGCGGGGTGGAAAGGCCTCTCATGACCTTTACCCTCGTACCTATTTGCAGGGAGTTAAACTCGTCTTTATTCATTACCAGACCCTCAATGTGCGGCTTGCTTTGCTTAGTGTGACAAGCCCCATTGCTTTCAATGCTTCATAACTTCCGGGATCCGCCTTTTTCACTTTGGATATTGAAATGGATTCCCTCGGCGTACTTGTTTTGAATGTCACCTTGTAATCTCCGATACGTCCTGTTTCATAATTCCCCATGATTTCTGCCAGTTGATTTTCTTTCAGTTGGATATTTTCTTTCAGTTTGTTAATGGTCTCTTTATCCAACTTCACACTTTCAATTAGCGGCAGCGCTTCATCCGGAAGTACCATCTCGGATCCCTTATCTTCTTTAAAATGTTCCCCTAAAGCCGCGGCACAGGATTTAGATCCATCGACCGGGGGCGGTGTTTTTGTTTCTACCAGATTCCAGAATTCTTTTTCCGTTTCAATAAGCGCCTTGATATCGTCTTCGTTTCGTTCTATTTTTTTCCAGCGTGCTTCGTTTCCACCTAAGAGAACCGCGATGTACCAGTAGTCGGCGCCCGTCACCGCCATATAATGTAAACACTGGCAGTAATAAGCGTCGGGAATTTCATCGCCCTTCCATTTTTTATACTGCGAAACGCCGGCAGTCTTGATTTCAAGCCCTGCATTTTCACCGATAACCGTTCTGTCTACATTAGCAATCATGAATGGATACTCTCTGTTTCGTAGAGTGCCGAGCCGCTGTACCTTTTTACCGGTTTCTTCGTTGAACCAGTCGGCAATATTCGCTTCATTCTTCTGCCCCCAGTACACGAAGGGATTTCCCGTTAAATCTTCGGGCGCAGCCTCGCCGACTTTCTCAAGCCAGAGCTGATATGGTGACTTGTACGAATTCAGCCCCATGATCACCGAGGCGTCGCTGCCGCCAATTCCCATGTTTCTTACTTTTAACCATTCATCTCGGTCATCCGCGTCTTTTACCGATAGAACCAAGTCGCAATTTGTGTATGCCATTTGTGTAATCCTCCTGTTTTTGTTACAATAGAGGCGGAAATTTACCCATATTTTTCCGCCTGCCGATTGATGCTGCGAACATCAGTCGGCTTTTTCAATTTTGTTGAGTTCGTTAATAATTTCAAATAGAATTTCTTCACGTATGCTTGCTTTCGCTGCGCTCATCACTTCGCCTTTTTCGTCCGCATCTGTCCAAGCAATCGACTCTTGCATGTACCTGCGATGTACATATTCGCTGATATGTTTAAACTTTTCTGCGTCAGTCATTTCCTCGCCTCCTCAACTCTGACAATCACTAAGGTTCCCGGCTGCAGGTTTCCTACATCCCGGATCCTGTTGTCTTTTTTTGCTTGATAGACCAGTTTCCGCAGGTCTTCTTTGTCTGTCGCTATCTCTCCGCAGATATCCCACAAGGTGTCTCCCTGCTTTACCTCCCGGCGGTACTCGACAATCTTTGTCTCCGGGAAAAACCGGTGATAGATTTTGTTTGCGTCAACCGCGGCACCTGCCATCAATGCTGCTGACATGAGAGCCGCTGTGAAAATTAATGGCTTGTTCATAACCCCTCCTGCACTGCTGCCGTATTAGCAGCTATACAAATCTGGCGAATAACGCCTCGCAGTCGTGCGTTCTCCTGCTTCGCAAGAGATAGTTCACTCTGCAGTCTTCGGACTGCAGACGGGCGGAAATCGTCAGGCTTCTCACCGACCATCGCCAGCACATCCCGTTTCAGAAAACGGATGGCAGACAGATTTTTCACCGCCGGAAGGATGCCGTCATTTTTCATGCGGTAGACGACATCCGTTGATACGCCTAAGATTTCGGCAGTTTCCGCGACGGTGTACGTTCGTCGTTCCATTTTTCGCTCCTTTCTATGTTTTTTAAATTCCGTGGTAGGTTGTTGTGAATCACTTTCTGCTCACTCTGTTATAATGTTGGCAGAAAGGAGGTGAACACTATGATATTCGCTTTAAAAATCAAGAAACGTCCCGGTGTCGGTCTGTTAAATTTTGACCTTTGGGAAATTTCAGAAATATTCCTTAGCGGTGATGGAATATTAGGATATTTCCCTAAAGAAGAAATTCATGACTATTTATTAACTCATCCGCACAGCATAAGAGTTAATCGCGGGAATATGCCGTTCCTTGAACCTCGAATCAGTAAAAACGGCGAAAAATACGTTGCCTCTGAAGCAAATGACACAATTTTAGACAATCTTTTATCACTACCCCAGGAATAAGGAACCAAGAAGACAGCGCGTTTCCGTCGTGCTGTTTTTCTTTTGAATATCTTCCCCTGTATCGTTCATATCGTTTTACTTCTTCAAAAAGGTCCACATCCAGTACATCAAAAACGTGGAATAGCATTGCACGCTTGTAGTTTTCATGCGAATTCTTATTTAAGACATAACCATTAATATTTACCTCTTCCATGTTTTCACCTCTCCTTTCTATTTCTCTGTGGTAGGTTGTTACAACTTAGCTTTTGTTAATTTTCGTTTACTTTAAGTGAACCTTGAGGGTAAAAAAATATCGTCCATTTTGCAATTATATAAACGACAAAGAGCTTCAAAATTCGCTTTATCAATTTCAGTTTTGCCATTTTCCCAATTTACGATTGTCTGTTTGTTCTTTCTTAACCGTTTCGCTACATCTGATTGAGTCAGTTTGGCATTTACCCTTGCCGCCTGTAAAGAAACCTTCATCTTGTCACCCCTCCTTTCTTCAATTCGTTATCTGTATTATAGTTTACTTTAAGTGTACTGTCAATACCCAAAGTAAACTATTTTTTGTTTAAGTATTGATTCGGTTCACTTTTTGTAATAAAATGAAATCAAGGAGGCCTTCTCTATGGATAAATATAGACTAATTTTTATTAAGAATCTAAAGAGATATATGGATGTCTTTCAAATGAATCAAGTTGATTTAGCAACCAGAATGCAAGTAAATAAATCCGTCATTTCTTCCTGGCTAAGCGGTACCCGTTATCCAAGAATGAATACAGTAGAAAAACTTGCTACTATTTTTCATATAGAAAAATCTGATCTTATAGAAGATAAATCTATGAAAGAAAATTCAACTCGTAAGGGTATACGTATTCCTATTCTGGGAAAAGTTGTTGCTGGTATTCCAGTAGAAGCTATTACCGATATTGAAGGATGGGAAGAAGTTCCCTCTAAAATGGCCGCAGGAGGTGAATACTTCGCCTTGAGAATCAAAGGCTCCTCTATGGAGCCCAAACTACTGGATGGTGATATCGTCATTGTCCGTAAGCAGAATGATGTAGATAATGGCGATACGGCAATTGTACTTGTAAATGGTGATGAAGCTACCGTAAAACAAATAAAAAAGACCGATACGGGAATTATGCTTGTCGGTCTGAATGTAGAAGTATATCAGCCGCATTTCTATACCAATAAAGAAATAGAACAACTACCGGTACAAATCATAGGTAAAGTTATTGAATCACGGCATACGTGGTAGAAAGAAGTAAAAAATGATCACATTGATAAAATCTTTTATACTCTTTTTAGCATTATTTCTTATTCCTTTTTGTAACACTCCCATAAATGCCATATCTCTTATTGAAATCCAAAATAATCCAGAACGATATGAAAAAATAGAAAACCTTATGACTCCATTAGGTTTATACATAGATAAAGAATCCGTAAAGTCCTTAAGATATGAACCACCTTACTACAACATCAGAGCTACAATATATCTGGTTTTCTATGATGGAAATCGTATTTTATCAGAAGATACAATATATAGCTATAATTTGAATTACAGTGCAAAATCATATGCCCAAAGAATAGAAAAAAATATCACATCATCCAAATCAGAAAAATTAGACATATGGGCAAAAAAACTGACAGAAAATTGCGGTATACAAAATAGCATTCAAGATCGTAATTCATACGATTTAAATGGCGTATTAAAATCACCATTAGACCGACAGCTTTTACCAAAAAACATTCAGATGGGTTCGGCAGATTACCTAATTGCAAACCAATTATTTTACAATTTATATAATCAATACTTCAGCATTCCTAATGATTTTTTCAATAATTTATACATGAAAGGAGATAGTCATGGAACATGATGGATTGAAATGGTATAAATTTACATGTGCTTTATTATTCATCATTATGGCATTTATGGGATTCACCATGCACCTTATGATGGAACGGATGGACGAAATAAATAAAGTGAATGCAGAACTGAAAGCCTCTATCCCGTCACAAAACTATGACATCGTAAATCGGAATGAAAAAGCCATTGGTCTATTAAAATTTGAAATTGACCTACTGAAAGAAGACATGAAAAACGAGCAGGAAAAGACGATCGGACTTATTTCAGATGATGGCTATGCTTTTACATCAATCAGCGATTTAGATATCCGTATTTCTAAATTAGAAAAACAAAACAATTAGATTTACAGGTTGGTAATCAGAATCACAGAAAGAAGGTATCCCAATGCCAAAACATGACCCAAGACTTGATAATCTGGACTATATCATGAAAAATATGACAGGCTTCATGTGTAATCCTTTAGATCCCAATGCTCCGCCACCGACAAAAGAAGAACGCCGCGAACTTGCTAAAATAGTTCAAAAACAACTGATAGAAGATTCAGAAAAGGAAAATGGTAAAAATCCATTAGAATAATCTTCAAATGCCTTTACAAATTATTTCAATATTTGTACAATGAAGATACTCAGGATGATAAAACATCCCTACACGCAAAAACCTTGTATCTTCATTGATGCGAGGTTTTTCGTTTATTCACCAATATAAAATCCCGCCGCCATACGGACATATGACGACGGGAACCGGAACGATAGAGGGTATCCTTCCGGCAATTGTAACAACCCTACCACAGGCTGGTTACGCATATATTATAGCACAATCAGCCCTGTTTCAGAAAAGGAGCTGATTTTTATTATGGAATATTCTTTTTCGACGCGTGAGAAAAACGGCGGTATCTGCCTTATTCTGTCATATAAGGTGAATAGCAAATGGAAGCAGAAAACCAGACAGGGATTTAAAACGCTGCGGGAAGCCAAACAATACCAAGATAAATTATTAGCTGCCGCAAAAGAAGATGCCGCCTGCGGAGCCGATCCGGAACTTGCGGATATTACCTTTAAAAGTTTCACACAGAATATATACTTGCGGGATAAAGGATCCTCTTTAGAATACAGCACAAAAAGGAACTATTTCTTTATGCTCCGCAGTATTCCTACCCTGTGCGATAAGCCCATACGGGAAATTACCGCCGGAGATGTGATTAATGTCTATCAGGATATGGGACGATTCAGCGAAGGCACAAGAAAGAATCGTTTCGCCCAGATTCGTGCTATCTTTAACTATGCCATCAATCCGTATAAAATTATTACAGCGAATCCGGCAGACAGTGTCACACAAGCAAAAGATAAAACCATCCGGAGAATAAAAGCATTGACTGAAAAAGAATCACGGCAATTGCTTGACACATTAAGTGATACTCCCACTTTTTACATGATTGCTTTCATCGCCTTAAATACCGGCATGAGATATGGAGAAATAGCCGGATTGACATGGAACAGTATTAATTTCACCAGACAAACAATCACTATAGACAAGCAATATAACTGGATATCTCCCGAAAAACGGGGATTTAAAGCCGTAAAATCACGAAACGGAAACCGAACCATACATATGAATACGAAATTGGCAGCCAGATTAAATACGTGGAAACTGAATACCCCTGTAGCTATTGACGGGCGCGTTATCCCGACAAAACCAAGTACACATGCTCTCATGAATAGGCAGCTGCGTAAATTAAAACAGGGAATTTCCGTTCATACCCTGCGACACACCTTTGCCACCATGCTTTTATCAAAATCAAAGGATATTAATCTTGTTGCGGCTGTTTTAGGGGATAATGTCGCTACCGTAGCAGCTACCTATATTCATTACACAGATGATATTCGCAAAGAAGCAGACCAATATATAGAAACCATGTACAAATGAATTTTTGTCGTTTGTCTGCCGTCTACACAAAAAGTCCCCAAATAACGGGGATTTTTCAGCTTATACTTTTTTATAGCATAAAAGAAACACCCGAATCCGTGTGAATTACCGGATATGAAGTGCTTCTTCCGTTCTATATTTCATACCTTACCGAAACAAGAATCAATCCCTGAGGCGGCGCAGTGAATCCTGCTTTCTCCCTGCTTTTTGATTCCAGTATGGCGGGAATACTCTCCGCTTTCCGTTTCCCTTCGCCCACTTCCACAAGCGTTCCCACTAAAATGCGCACCATGCCCTGGAGAAAACCGTCTCCGGTAAAATCGATCTGCAGTTCTCCCTTTATTTCTTTCATTTCAATTTTGGAAATACAGCGGACCGCAGACTTTTTCATTTTCTTATTTCCGCAGAAGGAAGTAAAATCATAAGTTCCTATTAAAAATGCTGCCGCTTTCTTCATTGCTTCTACATCAAGAGGCTTTCCATACTGCCACACGAAGCGTCGTTCAAACACATTTTTCTCCGTCGACGTGCGGATCCGATAACGGTATGTTTTCTCCAAGGCACCAAAACGGCTGTGGAATCGTTCCTCCGCCGTCTCCATATGCTTCAAAGCAATATCGTCAGGCAAATCCCCATTCAAAGCCGTTTCCAATTCTTCCGCTTTCCATCTCCCTTTCAGATGGAAATTCACCACCTGTCCCAGCGAATGAACCCCGGCGTCTGTCCGTCCCGCGCCGATGACCTGCACCTCTTCCCCCGTTATTTTCCGAAGAGTTTTCACCAATTTCCCCTGAATCGTTTCTTCCGTACGCTTTTGCTTTTGCCAGCCCTCGTAACGGGTACCGTCATACTGTACGATGCAGCGATAATTCATAGAACCTCCTTATAGCTTCCGTTATTCCCATTGTACGCAGAGCCCGCAGCAGCGTCAAACAAAACTATATTTACTGTAACTCCATATGATATAATATTAACAGTTTTAAACTACTTTTTTATATTTTGAAAGTGAGTGAACCTGATGAAAAAATTATTGACAGCCCTTGGTGCGGCAGCAGTCATCGCAACCATGACCATGCCGGTTTCCGCTGAAAAACTGTGGAAGTACAGCGAAACCGTTACCATTGACCTTGCTGAAGCACGGTACAAGCCGACCACCGATGGCCACGACATACTGGAATTCGTTGCGGTAGAACAGCTTCCTGACGGCACCTGCACTTATACTTATGTCTATGACAGAACCGCCGGAACCATCCAGGTGAAAGAAATGGAAAAGACCACAAAGAAACTCCATTATAAGAGCAACTTCTCCGCGACCTCCGTCAACTCCACCAATCCCGTTATCCGTGAACGCGCACAGATGGCAGAAGCGGTCTACCAGAGAAAAGTACATAAGAAGTAAGCCATGGACGCCGTTTATGAAGAAATAAACCGCGACCTGCTCCACTTCATTGCCAAAGCACCGTCTGTTTTTCATGCTGTAAACAGCATCCGGACGGCGCTTTCTTATGCAGGTTTTACGGAAATACGGGAAGAAGACCCGTGGCAGATTGAAAGAGGCGGGAAATATGTCGTCACAAGAAACGGCTCCGCCCTCATGGCATTTACCATCCCTGAAGACGGCGGTCATACGTTCCGAATAACGGCAAGCCATGGCGACTCTCCCTCTTTTAAAATCAAAGAAAATCCCGAACTCCGCGACGCTGCGTATGTCCGGCTGAACGTAGAAGGCTACGGCGGCATGATTATGTCCACCTGGCTCGACCGCCCCCTGTCGGCAGCAGGCCGTATCATCGTTTCGGAAAAAGGAAAACTCGTTTCCAAACTGGTCAATCTCGATCGGACGACACTCGTCATTCCTTCCGTCGCCATCCATATGGACCGTACTGCAAACGGCGGGCACGCCTGGAATATACAGCAGGATCTCCTTCCTCTTTACGGGACGGCGGACGATTCCCTGTCCTTTATAGATGCCGTTGCCGCCGCGGCACAGGTAGAGCCGGAAAACATTTTAGGCCATGACCTGTACCTTTATTCCCGTATAGAGGGAACACTGTGGGGAAGACAGCAGGAATTTATTTCTTCCGCCAGGCTGGATGACCTTCAATGCGCTTTCGCCGCATTCCGCGGATTCACCGCAGGAAAAAAGGAAAAGCATATCTGTGTTTACGCCCTTTTTGATAATGAAGAAGTCGGCAGCGCCACAAACCAGGGCGCCGGTGCCACCTTCCTCAAGAATACACTAACAAGGATCTCCCGTTCGCTGGGTTACAGCTATGACGAAACACAGGCTATGATTGCCCGAAGCTTCATGATTTCCGCCGACAACGGCCACGCGCTCCATCCGAATCATGGAGAATATGCCGACCCCGTAAACGCGCCACGCCTGAATGAAGGTATCGTCATTAAATTTAATGCCCAGCAGAGATACGCCACTGACGGATTCTCCGCCGCCTTCTTCCGCGACCTCTGCCGCCGCGTAGAAGTGCCGACACAGACCTTTACGAACAGGAGCGATATCCCCGGCGGTTCCACCCTGGGAAATATTTCCAATACCAAGGTTTCCATGCCTACGGTGGACATCGGACTTCCCCAGCTCGCCATGCACTCCTCTTATGAAACAGCAGGCACGAAAGATACCGCTTACATGGTCATGGCATGCACCGCATTTTTTGAATAAGCTGTATTATTTGTTTACAGGCAATAAAAACAGACACCGCTATGAAATTGTATTTCCGCAGTGTCTGTTTTTATTGGCTACGCTTCCGCTTCATCCAGTTCCTTCACATAAGGTTTTATGTCAATCAGGCTGCTTCCGTCAATGGCATCCAGCCCGATTACAAAAAGCCTGTTCTTTTCCCGCCTTACCAGTTTGACCACGCATAAATTGATGGGATTTGGCCGGTGCGGTGAACGGCTGGCAAATACACCGTAAGGTTCCTTTGCCCAGGGCGGCACTGTTTGCAGGGCCGTGCGGTCAGCTTCGTGGGCAAAATATAAAACCACATAATATCTCCCTTCATCCACATGAAGCAGTGCCGCTTCATAAGCCGGAAAGATCTCAATTTCACAAAATTTATCAGAAAGCTTTCCCTGCCGTGGCGCTTCTTTTACTGTTTTGTAAGGACTGTGTATTTTCCCTATTTCTTTTAATTCCATTCTTCCTCCTTAAGGCAAATAGAAATCATTCGTACCTATTAGCTTTAGACTATCATTTATTTATAATAATCTCAATATGTATTATTTTACCCGATCTTTTCATACGGCATCAAAACAGGATTGTAATACCTTCAAATTTCAGTTACCGGATTTTTATCTTTAAACTTGAAACAAACTGTGATAATATAGCCAATAAGAAACAACTTGTTTAAGAAATATTTCACAGGAGCTTTTATGGACAGACGACAGCAAAAAACGCGAACCGCTATCTTTGACGCGTTCAGCGAACTTTTATCGGAGGAACCTTATTCACGCATTACCATACAAACCATCATCGACCGCGCGAATATCGGGCGGAGCACTTTTTATTCCCACTTCCAGACGAAAGACGACCTTTTGAACGCCATGTGCACGGAACTCTTCCGGCATATCATCGACGGCGTCATGAATCATGACCTCCCTGCAGACCATCACAATGCCCCCGGTGTGCCGGATCCTGTTTTCTGCCACATCCTCCAGCATATCAAGGATAACTCTTACCACATCAAAGACCTGCTTATTTCCGAAAGCAGCGATATCTTCCTTAAATATTTCCGGGACAGCCTGCGCAGTCTCATCAGCATATATATTCTCCAGTCTTCAGATCATCAGAAAAAGGATATTCCCGATGAATTTCTTCTGAACCACATTACAGGCAGTTTTGTGGAAATGGTCCAGTGGTGGGTAAAGAACCGTATGAAGCAGACGCCGGAGGAATTGGATTTCTGTTTCCGTTCCGTTATCTATCCTGTCATATGAAGATAAAAACCGTGTTTCCCCGCCGGAGCAGAACAGCAAGGCAAAGAATCCCAATAGATCAGCGGCCTCCCGGATACACTCATGATGACGGACTATAAAGGCCGCGTCATCAAAATGTCCTCAGACATGTCCAATGAATCATAACCACCCGTAAAACGGGTGGTTTGCTCTGACCCTATAAGGGTCTTCCTCTAGTGGTTACCCTCTAAAGAGGGTATTGAATAATCCGGCAACCACTCTGTTATTACAGGCTGCCCCCTACTCGGGGGCTCTTTCTATGCCTACTTCACTGGCTCACCCGTAAACGGGTCTGTATATTCTTTAAAATTTAAACTGTCTTGCGCTATGTCTTCTTCCAGTTGATTGCGTATATACTCCTTTATCGCTCCTTCATATCTTCCAACTGTATCTACATAATAGCCTCTACACCAGAAGTGGCGATTCCCATACTTATATTTTAAGTTAGCATGTTTATCAAATATCATAAGACTACTCTTACTCTTCAAATATCCCATAAAACTTGACACGCTCAAATGCGGCGGTATCGTTACCAGCATATGGATATGGTCCGGGCAGCATTCTGCCTCTAAAATCTCTACATGCTTCCTGATACATAATTCTCGTAGAATTTTCCCAATATCACTTCTTAATTTCCTGTATATGATTTGCCGTCTATATTTAGGGGCAAATACTATGTGATATTTACATCTCCAC
>CDZR01004870.1_pt1 | contig 42812 bp, 46 predicted proteins | sample 554781 | NCBI WGS metagenome assembly CDZR01 (sample SAMEA3182065, study PRJEB8094) | gut metagenome | biome: human; feature: gut; material: Stool; isolation source: human stools | place: Canada | collected 2013-01-28
GACCTTGGTGCCGATGCCGGAGGTCTCGGAGTGGCTGACCACAGAGATGCCGGTGATGGCCTTGTTGGCATCGATGCCCACCATCATGGTGATGGTGCCCTGGGAGCCGGAGGCGGAGACCTTGGCCACATAGCCGGCCTCGGCGCCGCCGTTGGTGACACCGTAGAGCTCGGTGATGGTGCCGCCCTGGGCCTTAGCCGCGGCCACCACGTCGTCGGTCAGCTCCAGCGCGTCGGTGAACTCGCTGCCCTCGGGGACAACGGCGCTCATGGCCACGCGGGTCTTTTCCGCATCGATGGCGGCGATCTTGTCCTTGGTGACGCCGTTGACCAGGCCCAGCAGGAAGGCCGTGATCAGGGAAATAACGGTCAGGGTGCCGGCGACCTTCAGAATAAACTTACCGGAGATCTTCATTTTGCAGCCGCCTCCTTCTTTTCTTTCTTGGGAGCACCGTAGATGGTGGGACGGATGTACTTATCCAGCAGCCAGGTGGTGCAGTTCATGATCAGGATGGAATAGCAAACGCCCTCGGGATAGGAGCCGAAGCGGCGGATGAAGCAGGTCAGCAGGCCGCAGCCGATGCCGAAGATGATCTGGCCGGGCTTGGTGACGGGAGAGGTGGCGTAGTCGGTAGCCATGAAGATGGCGCCCAGCATCAGGCCGCCGCCGAACACGTTGTACAGCATGTAGTCCACGCCGGAGATGCCGGCGGGAGCGGCGATGAGGGTCAGGATGGCCACGGTGGCAATGTAGGCCACGGGGATGTGCCAGGAGATGACCTTGCGGATCACCAGGTACACGCCGCCCAGCAGCAGCATCAGCGCGGAAACCTCGCCCAGGGAGCCGCCGACGCGGCCCAGGAACATATCTACCACGGAATAGGTGCTGGTGAGGGTGGCGAAGTCGCCGTTCTTCATCATGGCCAGGGGGGTGGAGGAGGTGACGGCATCAGCGTTGGAGCCGAAGGCGGACAGCTTGCTCATGGGCACGGCCCAGGTGGTCATGGCCGTGGCATAGCTGGCCAGCAGAGCGGCACGGCCCGCCAGAGCGGGGTTGAGGAAGTTGCAGCCGATGCCGCCGTACAGCTGCTTGACCACCACAATGGCGAAGAACGCGCCGATGATGATCGTCCAATAGGGCAGCGTGGGGGGGCACACAAAGGCCAGCAGCATACCGGTGACCACGGCGGACAGGTCGCCAATGGACTGGGGCTTTTTCAGGAGCTTGCGATAGCCCCACTCCCAGAACACGCAGGCGGCCACGGACACCAGCGTCAGCGCCAGGGCGCGGAAGCCGAATACGAACACGCTCATAGCCAGGGCGGGGATCATGGCGATGATCACGTCCATCATGATGGTCCGGGTGCTCTCGCTGGACCGGATGTGGGGGGAGGAGGACGCGATCAGCTTCAAATTCTTGTAATCGGTCATGGTTTACGCCTCCTTCTTTTCGGCGGCGGCCTTCTCGGCCTCTGCCTTGGCCTTGGCGGCCATTCTTGCGTTGTTGACTTTCTGCTTGCCCATGCGGAAGGCGTGGGTCAGCGGCAGACGGGCGGGGCAGGTGTAGGCGCAGGCGCCGCACTCGATGCAGTCCATGCCGTGCAGGGTGTTCTGCCAGGTGTCCACGTCGCCCTTCATCAGATACTTATACATGAACACAGGCTCCAGGCGCATGGGACATACGCCCACGCACTTGCCGCAGCGGATGCACTGGGGATGCTCCTCATACTGCTCCTCGTCGCCGGCGAAGGCCAGCATGGCGCCGGTGCCCTTGCCCACGGTGACGTCCAGGTTGTACTGGGCCAGTCCCATCATGGGGCCGCCCATGATCAGCTTATAGGTCTCTTCCTTCAGGCCGCCGCAGGCGTCGAACAGCTTGGTGATGGGGGTGCCGATGGGGCACTCCAGGTTCTTGGGCTCGATCACGCCGGAGCCGGAGACGGTGACCACCTTGCTGACAACGGGCATGCCGGTGTAAACGGCCTTGTAAATGGAGCAGGTGGTGTTCAGGTTGAAAATGCAGCAGCCGGCGTCGGCAGGCAGCTTGCCGGAGGGAACCTGGCGGCCGGAGATGGCCTGGCACAGCTGCTTTTCAGCGCCCTGGGGATAACGGGTATGCAGGACCTCTACCACCACGGGAGCCTTCAGCTCGGCAATCGTCTTGTTAAGCACGTCGGCCGCGTTTTGCTTGTTGGCCTCGATGCCGATGTACACATGCTCCACGCCGAAGCACTTGGCCAGCAGGGTAGCGCCCTTGATGACCTGCTCGGGCCGCTCCAGCATGGTGCGGTGGTCGCCGGTGATGTAGGGCTCGCACTCGGCGGCATTGATGATGACATAGTCCACCTTGCCGAGGCCGGAGCTGATCTTCACATGGGTGGGGAAGGTCGCACCGCCCTGGCCCACGATACCGGCGTTTTTGACGATCTCCACCAGCTGCTCAGGCGTCAGGCTGTCGGGATCGGCAACGGGATGAATGTCCGGGCACACGGTGTTCTGGAAGTCGTTCTCGATGACCACGGACATCATGGTCCCGCCCATGGAGAAGGGACGGGGCTCCACCGCCTTCACCGTGCCGGATACGCTGGCATGGATGGGAGCGGACACGAAACCGCCGGGTTCACCGATCTTCTGACCGATGGTCACCTTGTCGCCCACCGCAACGATGGGCTTGCAGGGTGCACCGATGTGCATAGACATGGGAATGACCACCTCAGCCGGGGCTGCCAGCTGCTCGATGGCCTTTTCATTGGTCGCGGCCTTCATATCATTGGGATGAACGCCGCCAAAGAAAGCTTGTGCCATTGTCTTCACCTCATCTTACTACTGGGTGGCCCTATGCCACCACATACTGCTCTAAATTCTACACCAGATTTGTCCTCTTGTCCACCCCCTGTATTCCGGTTTTCTGTGGAATTTGCGGCTTTTTGTCTTATTCTTAGCATTTGCGGAGGATTTGAGCGGAATATTTATCCAAAACTGCCTGAGATTTCCTGAAAAGGAACCGGTCTTGTGTTCACGGGGCCGTTGTGGTATACTATGCGCGGGAAAACAGATATAGCCGCCCGGCAGGCGGCGTGGGAAAGGAAGTGCTTTCATGCCCGATCGCATTCAAATAAAAGAGGAAGCCAAGCAGGTGGTCCGCGGGGCGCGGGTCAATGCGTATCTGGTGACGCTGATCGTTCTGGCGGTCACCGGCCTGCTGGAGGCGCTGGACTCCTATGTGGGCGCGTCCAGAACCATGGACCAGGTCGCGGAGCTCTATGGCCAGCAGGCGGCGGCCATGCTGCCCGCCTTCCCGGAGTTCCCCGTGCTGCTAATGGCCTTTGTGGCGGCAGTGAACTGGCTGGCCCAGGTCATCATCAATGCCGGATGGTCCATCTATCATCTGGGCGTGCGGCAGGGAAAGGAAATGCCCTACGGCTGTCTGCTGGACGGGTTCGCCTTCCTGGGGAAGCTGATCCTGCTGAACATCGTCATGGGGATCTTTGTCTATCTCTGGTCCCTTCTGTTCCTCATCCCCGGCATCATCGCCCAGTACCGGTACCGGTTCGCCATTTATAATCTGTGCGAGAATCCGGAGATCGGCATTCTGGAGGCCATCAACATGAGCAAGGCCCAGACAGCAGGCTTCAAGGGTACGCTGTTTGTGCTGGACCTGTCCTTCCTGGGATGGTCCATCCTGTGCTGGCTGACTCTGGGCATTCTGAACATCTGGATCGCTCCCTACAGGGAGCAGGCCAACGTGGGTTATTTCCAGGAGATCAAGAAGATCAAGGGCATCGGCTATCAGCCGCCCCAGGACGGCGGAGAGGACGACGAATTCCGTCCCATCGACCCCTTCGGGCCCAGCTATTAAAACAAGTGAGATAAGCCCAAATGCCCCCGGAGCAGCGCTCCGGGGGCATTTGATATGATGGCCTCTTATTTCTTTCAGAAAGCCCAGGTGCCGTTCCGGAACAGGGGCACGGTCCGGCCATCCTCACACACGGCGTCGATGGACAGGTCCGCCGAGCCGATCATGAAGTCCTCGTGGACCATGGAGTCGTTGACGCCCAGGCTGCGGCACTCATCCAGGGTCTTGCTCTGGAAGTCGCGGATGGTATCGGCAAAGCCCATGCCCAGAGCCAGGTGGCAGCAGGCGTTCTCGTCGAACAGCGTGTTGTAGAACAGCAGGCCGGACTGGTTGATGGGGGAATCAAAGGGCACCAGCGCACACTCACCCAGACAGCAGCTGCCCTGGTCCATGGTGATGAGCTTGGTCAGCAGCTCGTTGTTGACCTGGGCGTTCCACTCCACGGCCTTACCCTGGTGGAAGCGGATCCAGAAGTTGTCGATGAGCTGGCCCTGGTAGCTCAGGGGCTTGGTGGAGTAAACGATGCCCTCGGCCTGACCCTTCATGGGAGAGGTGAAGCACTCCTCGGTGGGGATGTTGGGGTTGAAGAAGATGCCCTGGAGGCTGGTCTCGCCGCCGCCGCAGAACTGCCCCTCCGGAATGAGGCCCACGGTCAGGTCCGTGCCGTTGGCGCTCCTGTACTTCAGCTGGCGGATGTGCAGGCTGTTGAGATACTGGCAGCGGTCATGCAGGTCCTTGTTGTGGGCGTCCCAGGCGGCCACAGGGTCGTCATCCACGCGGCTGGTGGCCAGGATGGCCTCCCACAGCTTCTCCATAGCCTGACTGGTACGCAGGCCGGGGAACAGCTTCCTGGCCCAGGCCGCGCCGGGTACGGCGGCAATGCACCACTGATACTTGTTCTCGATCTGGTCCCGGTATTTGCGGATGGTGGGATAGGTCCGCTGCTGGGCCTTGGCCATCTTTTCCTGATTGATGCCCTTCAGTCCGTCGGGGTCCTCCGACAGCAGGTAAATGCGGCAGGGGATGGTGTCCACATAGTGCTGCCAGCGGGCCTCCTCATAGTTGTCCAGCTTGGACAGGGTGGTCAGGGTGCGATAGCGGTAGTGGAGCTTTTGCAGGGGCTGATAGCTCCAGTCCACCACCACTTTCTTGGCCCGGCGCTTATAGCACTCCTCCACCAGCATTTTTACGAACTCCGGCTGGTCCAGGTCGGCGGCGATGAACACCTCCTGCCCGGGCTGCACATTGACGCCGGTCTGGGCGATGAGCTGGGCGTATTTGCGCAAAACGGTTTTTTTCATGGTAGTGATTCCCCCTATAGTACAAAATAACGGAGATATTATACCATCAGCGGACAATCTTGAAAAGAGGCTTTTGTGAATTTTGTGGAATGGGATGGCAAAACGTCCCCGCGGTCTGATGCCGCGGGGACGTTTTGCTATAGGCCGCTGTCAGTATCTCAACAGCCTGCACATCCGCCAGCTGAAGTACAGGAGCGCCAACAGCACCGCGATGCAGCGGTTTCTGATCGACCTGTGTTTCATGGTGGTTCTATAAAAACGCTGTCTTTGATACGATAAGGTACAATAAGTTGCGCAAATTGAAAAGAGCAAAAAAGGAGACATAGCTTGCAGGCTCTGGTAGAATGAAGTCACGACACACCATTCTGAAAGGAGACAGCAAACTATGTCCGAGAAAATTGTACAGCTGAATGAGGAAATTATCAAGGGGCAAATCAAGGAATTAGTTCGAATTCAAGCGGCATGCGCATTTTTTCGCGGCGCGGCTTTCCAAAAACAGGAAACAGGAAATATCTGCATAGCCGGCCTTTGGCAGGCGGATACTATCTGTGCAACATTTGCATCGACTGGAGGAATTTGATATATGAAAGCTACAGGCATTGTCAGACGTATTGATGACCTGGGACGGGTGGTCATCCCCAAGGAGATTCGCCGTACCATGCGTATCCGCGAAGGCGACCCGTCACAGATAACATTGGCACGGTTGGAAAGATTCTGCTTCGCCATGCTGGATCTGTCAAAAAGATGGGGGATGGATTGTACATAGTGACGGAGGATGAGGGCAAAAGCGTGGGGATTCGGGAGGGGTGGAATGGTAGGTAAAACCGCCGGAATCCATAATGCGGATACCTCTTCAGCAAGATAGGACTATAGCCCCATCGTCCGCCAGCAGCTTCAAGCGCGGGTACATCATGCACAGCCACTTGTCATGGCGGGTCAAGTCCTCGCCCTCTTTGCCGACGACCTCGCCCAGCCACTTCTTGATCTTCGGGTCATTGACATTATCGTTGTAGACCCAGCCCTCGTTGCCGGTGTTGTAGGGCGGATCTATAAAAACGCTGTCTTTGATACAAACAGAAAAAGCCTTCTCCGGCACATAAGTGCTGAAAAGGCTTGAAACAAAGGGCTTTCGAGGTTCCGCTGTGTTTTACAGCAGAGCTTCGAAAGCCCTTTTTCTATGTATTCGATTGTTGCTGGCCGGTTCTGCGGCCTTTGAAACTTACCCCTCAAAGCCATCTGCCGGAGGAATAATTAAAAAGTGTGGAATAATTAAAAGGTTCAGTAACCTCTATATTTCCTTGCGCTTCTTTGAATCAGTTCATGTATTTCCTCGACATCGATGACACTCATCATCGTATTCTGACCATCTACAAATCTGCGAGCACCACGGGTAACATGTCCAGTTGTTACGAGAATCGCTTTGTTTATTTGATCAGCCAACTGGACGCCATATAGAGAACGAACGATATTAACGCCCACAGAGTTCTGGCGTCCGTAGCGTTTACACTCGATATAGAAAACGACCGGCTTTCCCATCTCATACTTTGTTGCGATTATATCACGGCCACCATCTCTGGTTTGTTGTGTCAGCTTTGTTTCAAAGCCTTCATCTTGAAGCACCCGTTCGATAACCGCCTCAAACTCTCTGGGAGAAATGTCGTAGATCAACTCACGATTCTGGGCGATGTCCATGATGATTTGCTCCACCCGTGTAAACGCAGGGTATGCATCATCGAGGTCAAAATCATCTTGGCTATATATGACTCCCATGTGCGGCTCTTCCTCAAACCGCCCGCCAGTTATTTCACTATCTTCATAGTTGAATGCACCTATTGGGTACTCGTAGCCAGATATTCTGAAGGAGATTTCATTATCGCATTGATCACATTCAATGTATCCCTCGTGACGGAATTCGATTTCTTCACCCATCCTATTATCGCCACGATCATATACATAGGACTCAAAATCAAAATCCTCTTTGTGTATTCCAGTGACTTTTCCGCACCTACTACAGCGGATAAAAACATCTTCTAAGAGTTCCATCATATGCTGATCCCCGTATTTCAATTGGCATTATTCTTCAAAATCTCAAAGGCCTGTTTTATCTTTGTCGCCATTAGCTTTCTCCGCTCGATCAGGAAATCCTCATAGGACATGTTTTCCCAGCCGTGCGGAAGAGCATTTTCTTCCTCCATTCTCTGGATTTCTTCGGGGTTGCGACCCTCACAAACGACAGGATAATAAATCGCAGGAGCCTCATCGAGTATCTCCATATTATCTTTCCAATCGATGAAGGCATAGTTAGCCATCTGGTTGATCTTGGCATCGTTATATCCCAGCGTCTTAAGATAAGCCTTCGGGAAAAGGTGATGCTTCTCCAGTGACTTTCTCTTACCGTCGGTACCAGGCTCGAATAGTTTGCTGACGAGCAGATTACTCTTCGAGAACAGGATTTTAGCATTCAGAATGTTTAAGGCGGCTACATAAGCGTTCCAAGCATTATTGCCTCGGCCCGATACTGCCAAGCCCTCGGAACCGATAAGAGTAATATCGAAGTAGTCGTTTGTAAGCCGCTCCTCAACCCTCGACAAAATGAACCGCTTGTATTCTTCCAGCGATGTTAGTTCCTTGATAGAGTTCAGGTGGTTTTCGACCGTGGATTCAAATGATCCAGTATAGAGCGAGACAAGAGACGCATAGAAAAACCACAGCGATGTTAAATGCAAATTCTCGTTGTACGACGCATGGTCTTTTCGCGGACGATCTTTTTCAGGCGGTCATCTGTTGTGATGATGCCCTCGATACGGTTGGACGCTTCGGTGCTCTGGATCTTCGCAACTTCCAAGAGGTTGGACAACGCATCCGCTTTGGCCTCGATAAAGAGATTCTGCTGCCCCTTGTACTCGTGGATCCGCGTCAGATACGCCACGACCTCCGGCGTCAGAAGCTTTTGATATTCTGCTTTGAAGTTGAAATCTCTCATTCAAATTCCTCATTCGGCGTTCAATTTCATCAAATGCCATTCAATGATGCAATTACAGTATATCCGTGAATTGCATCATCGTCAATCTTAATTTTGTCATTTCTTGCGCGATGATAAAATTGAGATTGACGGCAAAAAGGCAGTCCGCTCCTCATCGGCACGGACTGCCTTTTGCATTTTCAGAGCAGGCAATGCAAGCTGCCTTTTGCAGTTTGTATATGCACCTGCGAGGGAAATGAGGGATTGCAAAGGGAACATCCCTTTGCCGCTGGGTTTCCAATAGGGGCGCGCAGCATCCCTGTTGGCACACGATTTTGCTTTGCAAAGTCTAGTGTGTTATACCTTTGCTTCCGGCTGACGCGGGAAAGGGGTTGGCGGCGTACTCTGCGGTGCGGCAGAGTGTGGCGACAAACGCTTTTTCGCGGCAGTAGGACAGGCGGATTTTGTGACGCGGGCTACGTCACAAACGCAGGGTTTTTGAGAAGCAAAATCCGACTGGCCGGAAAAGGAAGCAGAGGTATATAAAGCCCGCCGCAGCGACGTCCCCCGCCCTTACGGCATCCCCCTCCGAAGCGTATCCAGCGACCGATTCTCCAGCAGCTTTGTCCGGTTCTCGCTCAGATGAAAATGTATCGCCGCGCCGATCAGCGTGTGTTCAATGTCATCCGTGAAGCCGAAGCGATACAGCAGATACGTCTGCTCCCGCGGCTTCAGCTTGTCCAGTGCCGCATAAAGCTCCCACAGAGTTTCTGCTTTGATGAAAGCCTCCTCCAGAGGCAGCGTATACGGATCGGCAATCGCCTCGATCCGCAGCAGCCGCTCTCCGCCGGGGAGAATCTCGTCGAGGTACACACGCTCAAGGCCAAAGCCCTCCACGCCATCTTTCACTTTTGCAGTTGCCATGCGATGCTCGAAGGACATCTGCTCTGTATGTACGAGGTCGAGCATGGCGTTCTTGATGGCAGGCGCGGCATAGGTCAGAAACTTGAGCTTCCTCACCGGATCAAAGCCGTCAACGGCACGAAGCAGCCCAATACTGCCCTCCTGCACCAGATCGTCCACATCGATATTCAGGTCGCTGCCCTCCAGCGACGAGCTCCGGTATACAAGGTCAGCCGTCTGAACGATGAAGCCCATGTTCTTTTCAACAAGGAGTTCTCGCGCAGACTCATCGCCCTTCTGAGCCAATACGCAGAGCCGCTCATTGGTCATGTTGGTCGGATTCATCGCTTGCCGCCGTCCCGGTCATGGAGAGGAACAACTTCCTGACCTGTGCTGTGTCAACGCCGGGCAGATGGGAAACGGAGGCCGCTACCGCATCCGCAACCTGCTCCTTCGTAATTTTCCGGTTCAGTTTTTGGCCGCCTTTGGTCAGTTCCGCATAGATGCTATTCATCACCTGCGCCGTGAGCTGGCGCGTGGGCGGCATTTCCACCTCGGCTTCCTTTTTCACGGCGCGGACGGCCTTCATGAAGGAGTTTTGGATAGAACTCAAATCCGCCTGATCGATGGGCGTCCGCAGACTTTTGACCTCGTCCGCGGCCTGCGGCGACGCGCCCAGCATGGACGAAACCATCGAATAAAGCTGGTTCTGCGCGGCAAACCCAGCGGTCAGCTCGTTGTCCAGATACCGGGCAATTTGGTATGTGGTATCGGCAAACTGCGGATTTTCCAGAAGGTAGCTGACGATTTTTGGATTGACCTTCTGCGTATAGAGATTCCGCGTCGCCTCGACGGAGAGGCCCAACTCCGAGATGTCGTAGTTTTTGCGATCCGGCTCGTCCACCTCGCCCAAGAGGAAGTCGGTGGACACCTCAAACACGCGGGCAATGCGGATGATGCTCTCGTCGCCCAGCTTGTCTGTCTTGCCGCTGATGAAGCGGCTCAGCGAGCTTTCCGAACAGCCGATTCTTGCGGCAAGCTCGGCCTGCGTAACCTTCCGCTCCTTCAACAGATCCCAAATGCGGTCGCGGACAGCCGCGGGGAGAAATACCGATTCGTTGCTCATGAGCATATCGCCTCCGATTCCAGTAAAATTCCTGCGCCAAGCAGATATTGTAAATTCAGTATAGCACATACTCTGCTCAAAATCTAGCACAAATGTTCTATTATTGTTTTGCAAAATGACTTGAATATCCTCTCGACAAAGGCCTCCCGTGCTCTTGCATTTTTGCAAGAAAGCAGGAGGCTTTTACTATTTGCTTGCATAAGTGCCTGATTTCGTCGGTCTACGCCGATTTCCCCGTATATTCAGGTGACAAGGAAAACTTGTCAGAAAATCTGAAAGGAGAAAGTGCCTATGAACCTATTTGAAACCGTGAAAGCCGCCGTCACCCCGCGCATGGCGGCGGAGCGGTACGGACTGCCGATCCGGCAAGGGAACATGATCTGCTGCCCGTTTCACGACGACCGCACGCCCAGCATGAAGCTGAACGAGGATTACTTCTACTGCTTCGGCTGCGGGGCAAGCGGCGATGTGATCGACCTTGCGGCAAGGCTCTTCAGCCTGAGCGGCTATGACGCGGCGAAGAAGCTGGCGGCGGATTTCGGCATCACCGAGCAGAAGCCGTCCATTCTCGCAAAGCTACAGCGCGGGAAATCGCAGGCAGAAGCCGAACGGCGCTGCTTCCGCGTGCTGCGGGACTACCTGCGCATCTTGCAGGACTGGAAGGCGCACTGTGCCCCGCAATCGTCGGAGGACGCCATCGACCCGCGCTATGCGGAGGCCTGCCATATGCTGGAGCGCATCGGGAATATGCTGGACATTCTGGCCTGCGGCACGCCGCAGGAGCGGGCCGAGGTGGTGACCGACTTGCAGAAGGACAACCGACTCATGCGGATGGAGGCGCGAAACCGACAGATCAGGGAGGACGAACATGGAACGAAATGAACCGCCGCGCTGGATTCAGGACAAGCACTTCAACGAGGTGCTGTTCTGTGAGGACTTTCTATCGGCGCACCCGATGGTCTGCGTGGACGGCAGCTTTTTCACGGTGGAGGGCCGCGTTGCTGATGAAGAGGGCATTCGAAAGCAGATCTATGAGATGCTGCGCCCGCATTTTACGAGCGGCACCGCCCGCCGCGCCACCACCCTGCTCGAAACGCTCAGGCTGGAAGCCTACACGCCGGAGCTGCCCATTCAGGAGGATCGCATCCACGTTGCCAACGGCACGCTGTTTCTAAATGGTGAGTTTTGCGCCGAAAAAGAATTCTGCCGCAACCGGCTTCCCATCCGATACGATCCCAATGCGCCGCAGCCGGTGACATGGCTGCGGTTTTTGTCTGACCTGCTGGAACCGGAGGACATTTTGACCTTGCAGGAATACCTCGGCTACTGTCTGATTCCGACGAACCGCGGGCAGGTGATGATGCTGCTCAAGGGCAACGGCGGCGAGGGCAAGAGCCGCATCGGCGTGGTGATGCAGAAGCTGCTCGGCAGCAACCTGAAAAACGGCAGCATCGCCAAGGTGGAGCGCAGCCCCTTCGCCCGCGCCGATCTGGAGCATGAGTTGCTGATGGTGGACGATGACATGAAGCTGGAGGCGCTGAAATCCACCCACTATCTCAAGTCCCTCATCACCGCCGAAATGCCGATGGACTTGGAGCGCAAGGGCGAGCAGAGCTATCAGGGCAAGATGTACGTCCGGTTTCTGGCCTTTTCCAACGGCGATCTGGAATCGCTCTACGACCACTCGGACGGCTTTTACCGCCGCCAGCTCATCCTGTCGGTGAAGAAAAAGCCGCCGAACCGGGAGGATGACCCCTTTCTCGCGGACAAGCTCTGCGGCGAGATCGAGGGCATCTTTCTCTGGTGTCTCGAAGGCCTGCGCCGCTTGCAAAGTAATAACTTCCGCTTCACCGAAAGCTCGCAGACGAAGGCAAACCGCGAGGATGCTCGCCGCGAGGCCGACAATGTGCTGCTCTTCCTCCGCTCCGAGGGCTACATCCGCCTGAAGGCCGACAGCGCCATCCCGTCCGCCGCGCTGTACGGCATCTATTGCCTGTGGTGCAGCGACAACGCCTACAAGCCGCGCTCCGCGCGGACGGTGAGTATGACCCTCAAAAAGCACGCCGATGAGTTCGGCCTGGAGCATGACAACCACATCCAGAACGCCCTCGGCAAGCGGGTCAACGGCTTCTGGGGCATCGAGGCGCTGGTCGCGCCGCCGGTTGTATGAGCTCAGACACGAAATTCTCCATCCCATCCATCCCAAGCATCCCCAAAACCCCGGATGGATGGGATGGATGGGATAGATGTTTTCAAGTTCAGCCGTGAAGGAGGATGCAATGGGGAGAATCTATTATAAGAAACTGCCGCTGTTTCACTTGTACGACAGCGATCTGACCGGCACGCAGAAGCTGCTGATGACGCTGCTTCTGGTGGAGCGGTACGATATTTACGACTTGAGCTGCCTTGCGCGGATGCGCCCGGAGGACGTGACCGCCGATCTGGCAGAGCTGAAACGGAAGGGGTATCTGCAAGACAGGTGAAAATCGGAAAGAAATTTGCGCGGCAGCGAAAGGATTCTACGAAACCGCGCTGCTCGGAACCGTGTACCGGCTTCACGGATGCGCGTGGCTTTGCACGGTTTTCTGCGAAGTCACGCGGATTCGGAAAGTCGATCCCCCTCACTTACGAAGAGGGCATCGACCGCCGCGTTTCCAGCGGATTTGAGGAAAACAGAATATTACGCCAAACAGCGAAGCAGGTTTTCGGAAACAGAAACCCGCTTCGCTGTTTTCATCACGAAAATTTGGGAGGATTTTATGAACATCAGAAATGAGATCAAGGCGCAGATCGTCCGCGCCGGTTTTACCATGCAGGAGGTGGTTGACCGGCTGGCCGAGGAACACGATTGGAGCGACAGTGTTTCCAATCTATCCGCAAAGCTGCAAAGGGAGAGCATCCGCTATAAGGAGGTCGTGGAGCTGGCCGACGTGCTGGACTGCGACATCGTGTGGGTGAAGCGAGGGGCGCGCCGATGAAAGCACAGTACGCCATTCTCCGCTTTGCTAAATACAAGGGGCCAGAGATCGGGCATATCGAGTCTCACAACGAACGCACCAAGGAGAAATACGCCAGCAACCCCGACGTGGACACGTCCCGCAGCCACCTGAACTTCCATCTGGTGACGCCGCAGCGCAAGTATCGCGCCGAAGCGGAAAAGCAGATCGCGGAGGCGGGCTGCCGCACGCGGTCGGACAGCGTGCGCGTGGTGGAGGCGCTGGTGACGGCCAGCCCGGAGTTCTTCAAGGGAAAGAAGAAATCCGAAGTCAGAGCCTATTTTCAGGAGGCGCTGGACTTTATCCAAGAGCATCAAGACCCGAAAACCATCATCTCCGCCGTGGTGCATATGGACGAGAAAACGCCCCATATGCACCTTTCTTTCGTCCCACTGACGGAGGACGGGCGGCTCTGTGCAAAAGAAATCGTAGGCAACAAGAAAAAGCTGACGCAGTGGCAGGACAGGTTCTGGGAGCACATGGTCAAAAAATACCCCGATCTGGAGCGCGGCGAAAGCGCCAGCGAAACCGGGCGCGACCATATCCCGCCGCGGCTGTTCAAGGAGGCCGTCCATCTGAACCGGATGAAGGAGCAGATCATGGCGATTCTGAACGACACCAATCCGTTCAACAAGAAGGCCAAGCTGGACGAGCTGGAAGCACTGCTGGGAAAGTACATCCCCGGCGCGGAGGCGCTGCGGACAAAGCTCAAGAAATATGACGCGGCCTACAAGGCGCTGACCGCCGAGAACGCGGCGCTCGAAAAGCAGCTGGGCGCCGCCTCCAAGGAAAGCGTCCTGAAAAAAATGGAGATCAACGAAAAGCTCCGGGAGCTGGACGAGCTGCACCGCATGGTGGATGGCATCCCGCCGGAGATTTTGCAGGCGGCAAAACAAGTGGCCGCGCATAAGCCGCAGGAAAGATGAGGAAACTAAGGATGTTAAAGGAGGCTGGTTCTATTTGGAGATGAACGTCAGGGACGATCAGAAGCTTGTTGAAATCTGGCTGACGAATGCAGAAAAAATTGACCCCGTTCTGCGGGAGGGGCTGAAAGAGATTTACGCCAAGTACAAGACGAAGAAATACATGGTCGCCGTGTTCGAGTCCGGCAAGGGTGATCTTTACGAGAACACGCGGGATCTGCTGCTCTTCAACCGCCGCCGTAGCGCCGAAAAGGCCGTGCAGCAGGCGAAAAAGCAGCGGGCCGCGGGCATGGAGCGGTAAGCAGCGGGCGGAAGGGAGCAATCCCTTCCGCCCGTTTTCTTTTTTTGTCTGAATTTAATCCATGATGTCATACCGTTTCATCAGCTCAATGCGCTCACGGGCGAGCTTGATGGAGCCGGAGGCGCTGCTGTCTGCGCCGGACTGTTTTTCGCTGGCGTAGTGCGCGATGCGCTGCACCCACGCGATCGGCAGCAGGTACGGGCGCTTTTTGAGGTAGGGATAGTTTCGCTCCAGATATTCACGTTTTGGGAATACCGTCCGCAGGACGCTGCTCTTCTCCCCCGTCCGACTAGCCTTGACGGCGTTCAGCGTGACAGTGGAGGAATGGAGGCGCGTTAGGTCGTTGGAGCCGTACACGCCGCCGCAGAGGGTGTCGTGCAGCAGCGGCTCTACGTCGATGGAAGCATCCCAAGGCGTGGGCAGGTCAAAGTCAATGCTCAGGCATTCGCTTGCGATGCGAAACGCCGCCGCAGCAAAGGTCGCCGCATGAACGCTGGCGCATTGGTCATGCAGACGCTGCCAGTCGATCTCCCCGTGATACGCCCGCGCCCACAGGCCGATGTCACAGAACTGCCGCAGGTCGATGCCGCTGCGGACGAAGTGCTTGTAGGCGTGCAGGAGCAGGTACAGCAGGTGCTCGTGGGGTGGCATGGTGAGAAAGCCGTCCATCTCGACGGGGTTGAGGCCGGCAAAGAAGTGGTTCAATTCGTCATGTGCATCTTCGGCAGAATCAAATAAATGCCGATGCAGCTCGATGTAAAGCGGGCTGCCGTTTTTTGTGTAGGACACCTCGTCCGCCGTTGCCAGCTCGTCGGTCGGCGTGTCGGAGGTCAGACCGTTTGCAAGAAGCTGCTTATGGCAGGTCATGAATTCCGCGTCTGGGATATAGAGATCATCGTCCGCGCTGATGCGGTGATCCTTCAGCGGATATAGGCGGCTGCAAAGCTGGCCCTTGACCACAATGGGGCGCAGTCCCGCCGCGTGGAGCTTCTGGTAGAGGTCTGCAAACTCCGATGCGCGCATGGTCTGGTGCAGCACCTGCGCGATGACCTGTTGCTTGGTTACGGCAAACAGAGCCACGTTCTCTTCGGCAACAGGCATCTTGCGGACGGCCTCGAAGAGGATCGGCAGCAGCTTCTGCTGATTGGCCAACGTAAAAATGGCAGGCCAGTCCGCGTTTTCAGCGGGGAGCTCCCCGCCGGAAACGGCAGCCTTGACGATATGAAGGAATTGTCTCTCCGTGGTGGTCAGGGTCATGTTCGTGTGCCAAACCCTTTCTTTGTGTTTTTCGATGGCATGAGCGGCAAGCAGCGACGCTGCGCCGAGAAACGCGCCCAGCGTGTTGCAGATCACGTCGTCCGTCTCCGCAAGTCCCAGCGCATAGCGGTACTGGGCGTACTCGATTCCCGCGCTGAGAATGCAGCCGACGAGCGTTGTGAGGATGATTCTAAGCCAGCGGTGCCACTTTTGCGGCAGGGCGTTGGACAATGTCAGCCCTAACGGGAAGAAGAGGAAGACGTTCATCAGCATCTCGCGGTAGAGTTCTGGTTGCTGGAGTGCGGCGGTAAATGTGGCATAGGGGGTGAGGATGACCTCGGGAACCCCTGCCGAGCGAGTCAGGATGGTGGCGTAGAGGATGATGAACGCAGCCGCGCAGGCGAGCGCGGTGTTGAGAAGCACTCGTCTCCGTTCCCCGACCCGCTGGCAGAGCATGGGCCAGAGAAGGAGCAGGGACAGCAGCAAAATGCACACCGTCCATGGGTTCATTGCGTAGATTCGTCGAAGCATCGTGTGTTATCGTTTCAGGCGGCGCATGACGCGGGCCAAAAGGCTCTTGCTCCGGCGTTCCTGCGCCAGTTCGTCCTTTGTCGGCTCGCAGCAGGCGGAAACCAAATCGGCAAAGGCCGTTTGACCGTAGCCCTCCCAGAATTCATCATAGTGGGCGGGCTTTTGAATGGGTGTAAGCACCGCCGGGTTAAAGGAAAACGCATCTTTGGCTGCGGGCTGGAGTTGCAGCTGATCCTTGCAGCCTTCCAGAAGGCTTCGTCCCTTTTCACTATGCAGCAAAATAAGGGATGTGCCCTGCGGGTTATAGGCGTCCGGCTGGATTCCCTTGACGCCCCAATAGTCTGCAAGCGTGATGTCGCTGCAACGCTCGATCCCTTTGAACTTGCATACAAAGCAGGAGCTGCGGGAATAGAGTCCCTTGATAAAACCGCGCTGATAGGGGCTTTCGGCAGCGGGCTGGGCGAACTCTCTACCGTTATCAAACGCGGCGCGAATATGGTACGCCTCCCAGCCATTTGCCTTGTTGCGGAAGGAGAACGAGGTCAGCTTGCCGCCGTGCTGCTTCTCCAGTTCCGCTTTATATTCGTCCCACACCAGAGGTGACGGAACACTGTGGCAGGCGGTATCCTGCGTGATCAACGTATCATAATCCCGGCCGAGATAGCTTTTCAGCGCTGCGACCTGGCACGGCATTCCGCTGAAATAGGCCCAGCGCTCGGCGGCCAGCGCCGCCTTGACCTGCGCATAGCAGTCGCTCGGAATGCGGCCTTGGACATACTTGGAGCTGCAAAGCGCAGAAAGCTCCTCCACGCTCTCAGCGGCAGCATGTACCACACGGAACTGTCCGTCAAAGGCCGCACCGAACACGAGGCCGCCTCTGCGGATGATCTCCGCTGCCAATACGGGAAAGATCGCGCCGGACGAGGATTGGGGCAGGAGCGTTCCGTCCTTGGCGTAGCCGGTTAGAACATCCGTATGCGCAGATACCTGCGGCGGCGTGGAAACGGAGCATTTTCGAGCGCAAAGGCCACAGTCTGTGCATTCCCCTGCATCGACTACCGGATGCAGAAAGCCGTGCGAGTCGGCCTGCATCTGAATTGCAGAGGATGGGCAGATCGCCGCACACATGCCACAGCCAGTGCAGGATTCCTTTTCTTGAATCAATGTTTTCTCACCTCGCACGTCGCAGAACTTTTTTGAGTGCTCCACTCACAACATCTTTTTCATATGCGTTAAATGTAACGAAATATGATCCGACCGAAAACAGCAGTGTATATACAATAATTCCAGCAAAAAGAACGCCCCAACTTCTACCAAAGTCAATATACCGTGCAACCGTCAGCCCGATTGCAAACATCAGCACTGGAACAACAGACATCCTGAAAATGTTTCTCCAGAACAGCGGAATATCAATTCCTGTTACACGATAGTAATAGATATTCATAATAATCCCTTGGCCGATAATATAGGATACACCTGAACAGAGTGCCGCACCGAACCCACCAAGGGACGGAACAAGAAGATATGTAGAAATTACGTTGACAATAGCAATGGCAAGATAAGTTAGGCTTCTGAATTTATGCTTGTTCTGCGCCATAACAATGCTGATTCCAGTATTCTGAATCAGCGGAACAGTCAGGGGGATCAGTGTAACCAGAGCAATCCAATAACTATCAGAATAATTATTACCCGCCCATTTGCGCAAAAAAGCTTGGCCGAAGACGATGAAGCCTGAGAGCGCCAAGGAAATCAGAGCATATTGCAATCGGCCAACACGGATAAATACAGCAGAAAGTTCTGATTTAGGGGCATTCTGCTTCACCATGATGGTAACCTTCGGCTGCAATACACCGCTGACCGCCGTAGAAAGGTTCGTAAACATTGAATTGAATGTTACGCCAACGTTATATACAGCGATAGCTGCCGTACTTGCCTCCATGCCCAAAATTACCTTATCTGTTGCCCAGAACAACATATCTACGATAGAACCAATAAAAACATACAGAGAAAACCCCAAAATCTCGGTAATCAGCCGACCGGGCATTTTTTTGAACTTTGGATGTAGCCCAAGCTGCTTTACGCAATAGATCGCATACAGAGGCAGCATTACTACCTGCATCAGAGTTCCTGCCAGCGTCATTCCAACGGATGCATAGCCAAGATAAAGAGCGACGAGATTTGCAACTGGGGCTGCTACCGTAGAAAAAATATTGATTGCTTGTCGGTAAATATAACGTTCATGCGCAACAATAACGCTCCCGAAGACACTAATTGGAAACGATATCGCCATATTGAATGACATAATACGGATAAGAATCTTGATCTTATCCAGTTCTGCGCCTGTCAAGCCTTTATGAAAAATAGGTTCGACATAACAGGATAATATCCATCCGCCAATCAGCACAAGCACACTGACGCAGCTATATATGGCGATGAAGAGTCCCATCACGCGCTCTTCGCCATCGTTGTCATTGTCTGCTCTATATATGGAAAGATACCGAATTATCGTACTGCCCAATCCGAAGCTCAACAGAGACAAGTACCCTGTGATAGATTGAGCCAGTCCCAAAAGTCCGTACTCACTTTGCCCAAGGAGCCGTAGCATGACCGGAGTGTAAAACATCGGAATCAAGCTTCCAAGGGCAAGATTTATATAAGTCATAATGACACCAGCGCGAAGCTGGTTCGGTTTGCTCATGATAGTAAAATTCTCCCGATTATTTGAGTCTTGAAACAGCTTCTGCCGCAGTGTACGCCCGCTGAATGTACTCTGGCATCACACGCTTCAAATGTGAGCGGATGCTTTCCTCATTGGACACTAGCCAGTCAAATCCGTTTGCTAATTCGTCCGGATTTTGCAGTTCCTGCACGGGCAAAACGTAGTGCTCCTCCGTGCCGAAAACATCCCGCGCGATTCCCTTTGATTTCACAGAGTAACCGAGCACCAGTGTTGGCACACAGGAAGAATAGGCCGCGATCGTTGCGTGAGTACGAGCGCCGATGAACATTCTGCAGCGGGAGATATAGCCTTTCAATTCGCAGCAGTTATGATCTTCTATGAGCAACACGCGACCAGAGGAAGCAAATTCCTCATACAAATTGCGAAGTGGAATCCGGTCATCATTATTCGCAATGACAACATGAGGGATCAATGCAACCGCGGCATCTGTAGTATTCAAAATGTGCTTAATTAAACATCGATATGCTTCATAGGCAACGCTGCCGTCTTTTGCACATTGCATGATAAGAGGACTCGCGTTAATACCGATTGTGTTGCCTTCTTTCCAGCCTTCAGGCAACGGCAGCTCCACACTGTCCAGCACAAATGCAGGATCAGCCACGAGAATCGTGTTTGGATTCACGGCTTTCAGCGTTTCATAGCTGATGCTTTCTCTTGCGGTTATGAGATCGTACTGTGCAATATCCTTTGCGGTGGCAGCATCCATTTCGGACGGCTCAAAAGAGCAACCCCAGAAAACCGTTTTTCCACCCTTCTCATGGATGATTTGATTGTAGTGCCCCAGAATGTCTTTGCCGGCATAGCAGTAGTTGTCTCCGCCAATAGATAGATAGACATCTCCGCACTGCACAGCAGAAAAGAAGTTTCTATGTGAAAACTTTGTGTAGAAAATATCACTCCCGGTAAGCTTGTGGTGTATTTTGAACTGCAACGATTCCAAACCTGCAAGCGGTGCGGAGTTGTCTTCACGAATGCTTACCATATTATCCAGACCATAAGTACAATCAGCATCGGGAGCAGTACTCCAAAGGAATAATTTTGTGCTCAGCAATTTTGAAGTTGAGCGGACAATAGCCTCACAGCCGTGATTTGCGCTGCCCCCGTGATAATAAAGATTGATCATATGTTACTTTCTCCTGAACATAAGAGCATTTTTTGCTTTACATAGAAAATCTGCCAGTAAAACATTTATAAAGCTACCAGAACGATAAGCAGAAAGATAAAGTGGATGCACAAAACATTTCCTTGTATTAAGTGCCTCTTGGAATTCTTTGCTCCGCATAAATGTGCTATTCCATTTACGCTTTTCTCTTCTGCTCATATTGGGTGCTCGCATCGTGTTACGCAAAACCTTTTCATACATGTAGAATCTACTGTCATACAGTTTTTCTATCTGCGTCTGCGACACGCCCCACCTTTCCAGATGTGCCAAACATTCTGCATTAAGCCTACGGTATATATTCAATAAATCCTGACGGTACTTTGAATCGAGACTATCATTATTGCCGCGCACATAATTATATAGTGGCTTGGTTACAACGGCAATTTTGTTGTTTGCGGAAGCGTCAATATACGTCAGGTTGAAAAGCCAATCCTCACCTAGAGACAAATCTTCAGAGAAATGCAAACCATGCTCCTTGATAATTTTCGCTATATACAACTTGTTCCATGGGCCAGTATCTAACCACATCTCGTGCAGCGTCATATAATCCTTTAGCGTATAATGCAAAACTGACTCTGCCGATATGTAATTGGGCACAGCATTTTCTTTTTGATATCCTGTTACAGTCCGGAAGCAGCACCATATGTGACCGCAATCCGGGTTGGACTTTGCTGTTTGAACAAGAGTTTCAAGATAATCTGGCTCAAGGTAATCATCGCTGTCGCAAAATGTGATATACTTACCAGTCGCTGCATCAATTCCTGCATTCCGTGCCGCTGACACACCGCCATTGGGTTTATGTATCACCTTGATACGGCTGTCTGCCGCCGCAAATTTATCACACAGTTCGCCGCTGCCGTCGATGGAACCATCATCCACAAGGATCAGTTCAAAGCCGGTATAGGTTTGTTGTTGAATTGAACGAACACAATATTCTAACGATTTAATGCAGTTGTAAGCCGGAACAATAATTGAAACCATATACCTACCTCGTCCTTGGAACAAGCTTATACATATCCAAATGTAGATTCTAACCTTTTGCACATTTCCTGCCGTTCTTCTTCTGAGGCATTTGCCCATTCGTCCCAGCGATGTTCGCTGAAATACGGCTTTGTCTCAAGATTTTTCAAGTGTTTCGCCTGAAATTCACTAAAAGAACACACAAATTTTGCCGGGTTTCCTGCATAAACACTGTCAGACGGAATATCGTGTGTTACGACAGAGCCCACACCAATAATTACATTATCTCCAATTCTGGTATTACAGAGAACAACGCTATCTGCCCCAATAAAAACATTGTTTCCTATTTTGACAATACCTATCTTGGCATGAGCTCCCACTTTCACGGTACTTGCATCATGTGCAAGAATTCTCACGTTACTTGACAATGTCACATCGTCCCCAACAGAGATTAGCCATGGCCAATTTGCATCTATAGGGTAGCCGCTATTATAGTGAAAATTCTTTCCTGCTGTAAACCCGTGAGCGAAGCAATAATCCATTGTCGCTTTCTCAGGAGATGTCCCCCCGCGTACAATTTTTTTGATAATGTCTATTATCCTCATACGATTTTCTCTCTTTACAGTCCAATCTTCAGCGCATTGCGGACACGACATGCAGCCATCAAATTGCTCTTTGCCATGTTGAGCCAAAGCTTTTCTTTCATACTGCACCCTTCTGCCTGAAATGGATGTGTTTCCATCACTCTTTCGAAGTAGGATAGTATCTTCTTGGCCTCAGCCTTGTCCAGCGTTCGCATTGCCAACTGTCCTTGATAGATACAGGTGAACCACAAATTGCGAGCACTAATACACTCCAACTCAGGAAAATGCTGCTGAATATAGCCGTGCCTTTGTACCTTTGCTTCTATAGCCTGAAGCCGCTTTGCTATCGGAATTGAGTGCATAACTGATTCTGGCTGCTGACGATATGCATACATATAGCAGGAAGAATGAACCAGTAGCTTGGCGTTAGCAATTACTTTATATGTCCAAAACTCATCATCAATCTTCTTACCAACGGAAAAACGAATACCGCTAATAACGGTTCGCCGGTAGAGCTTATTGGGAGGAGTTTGTTTAAATATCTTATCTTGAATATGTAAGTCCATCGCCGCCAGAGTTTCGTAAACGTCTCTCTTATATTCTTGACCGTTATCAAGCTGTGCATCATCATCCTCTACCTGAAGGATATTGCATTCTGCAATTCCAATATCGTGGTTACTTTCCATTAGTCTCAGTAAATGTTCGAACATATGCGCTTCGATATAATCATCGCTGTCTACGAATCCTATATAATCTCCTTGCGCAACATCTAACCCCTTGTTTTTGGCACCCCCCGCACCTTCGTTACTCTGATGAACGACTCTGATACGATTGTCTCGTTTTGACCAGAAATCACACATAGCCGGGCAATTATCAGGGGAACCGTCATCGACCAGAATAATCTCAAGATTCTTATAAGTCTGGTTTACAATAGAAGATATGCATTTGTTGAGATATGGCTCCGCTTTATATACAGGAACAATTACGCTAATCAAATCTTTCATTATATATCCCAATTAGGCTTCCTTATTTTATCGTAAATACCATACATCGCCACATAGACATATGGAGCATTCCGCATTAACCAGTATTCAAACAGCTTTTTCCCGCTGATGTTTGTCCCGCGTTCTTCTAGTTCTCGAATTTCTTGCAAAACTTTGCTGCGTTCTGTAGTACTGTTCCGATATCCGCTTAATAGCAAGTTCCTGTAATACTCAAGCAAGCAGCGCAGCAGTCTTTCGTCTACGAGTTTCTGCACAGTTTGGTCTGTCGCTATGTCTCGCATTCTCTCAGTTGCTTTGATGCAATCCTGCGATTTTTTAAGCCAGTCTGTTTTTGCGCAAGATGATGTTGAACTGGTTCGGTAGTTATATTTGCAAACATCTATAAAAACGGTCTTATCTGCACATTGGAAAAGCTGAAAAACTGTGAGAACGTCTTCGTTTATTCTCAAATCTTCGCATAATCGTAAAGACTCAAATAATTCTCGGCGAAACAATTTATCGCAAAGGCTCCCGGTGAAGAGTTCCCCTTTAAGCAGACACATTTGAGCCTCAGTTCCCGTCTGAACAAAGATTTTGCCGCTGCCTCCAACTGGACGCTGATCAGAGTCCGTTAACCTACTATAACTGCAATGTGCAATAGCCGCATTATATCGTTCAGCCGTTGAGATCAGCGTCTCGTACATATCTGGCTCTAAGATATCATCGCTGTCCACAAAGGATATGTATTCTCCATGCGCCAACTCCAGGCCTTTGTTCCTTGCAGACGAAACCCCGCCGTTCTCTTTATGCACGACTTTGATTCGAGTATCTTTTCCCGCGATCTCATCAAGCAATTCAGAACTGCCATCCGTCGAGCCATCGTCCACTGCAATAATTTCAAGTCTCTGATATGTCTGGCTGGAAATTGATGCAAAACACTCTTTTAAATATGGGGCAGTATTGTATACAGGAACAATTACCGTAACAAGGGGAGATTTGCCCATTAAGTTTTCTCCTTCGCCAAATACAGTTCAACAATACGCTTTTTCCAAGCATCAAGAGAATATTTTCGTTGGATGATGGCCTTATTCTCCTGATACTCACTCTCAGACACGGGAGATGCCAGATCACATATAGTTTGAATTTGCTTCTTAATATCACCAACATTTTCGCTCTTAACCCAGAAAATACCGCTAAACTCCCTTGCTACTTGGTTCTCTGGAATATCACTGCATATTACAGGAAGGCCAGCATAAACAGCTTCAAGTAGTGCATAGGACAGGCCCTCAGCGCGGCTAACATGAAGAAACGCTTTACTGTTTCGATATAATGCATTGATATCACTGACTGGCCTGCTAAACGAGATATGCTCTGTTGGATGATCCTGCAAATACTGCTGACAGGCAGCCTGTCCGATAATTTGGATTTTACAAGGTGGAAGTGTACCATCGCTATCAGCAGTCACAATTAAATCCACACCTTTACGGATAACTTCCCATCCAAACATCAAGAAGTTGTTAGGCTTTGATTCGCTGAAAGCAGTCTGGATTCGTGCGGTGTTGATCCCATTAGGAACATAGTGGATATGCTTACGGTCAAATCCCAGCTTTGCTGCATGCTCTGCATGTTCTAATGAAACTGAAAGCAATGTGGCCCTTCTGCTGAAGAAGCCGTACTGTAATTTGGCCAAGATTCGGCGCGAGATTTTAATTGACTTATTATACCCAATTGGGTCGTGCAGGTGCCAAAAGACCTTTGTGTTCTTTGGTGCCATTGCGGTCGCGGGGATATCGTACAGTTCAAAGTGGCTATGTACGATATCAATTTGATTTTCCTGATAAATCTGGCGAACTATTTGATACGTCTTTGGCAATATTCTGGCATGAGACACTGGCAGGAAATAAACCTTTGCTCGCTTGCAGAGTTCTTCACACCAAGGCCGACCTTTTGCAGTCTCTGCAAAAGCGTAAATTGTTTGGATTCCTTCTTCACTTAAAGTCTGTTCAAGAGAAGTCAAGGATGAAATAAAGTTACCTGGACTTGGCGCTCCAAATGCGCAGATTTGTAATACGGTCATTTTTTGTTTTCCTCCACAAGAGTCTCAAAAAACTTTTCCACTGCACAAACTGTCTCTTTCGTAGAAAAAGCCTTCCCTCGTTCAATCGCTTTTTCCCTATAGTGCGCAAGTTTATCCGGGTGGCAGAGCAAGTCTTTAATTCCCTGATATAGTGCTTCTTCATTATTTTCAGTCACGATGCCCCATTCGTTGTGTTCACCCAGCATCTCCTCCATGCCGGATACCTCAACGGTACAGACTGGCGTACCAACAATCAGCGCCTCGGTGGCTGCGGTAGAAAAGCCTTCTGACAAAGAGCAGCAAACGAACAGGTCTGATTTAGCAACGTACCTGTACGGATTTGTTTCATATCCGAGGAAGGTAATGCTATTATTTTGATTAAGTAAAGCAACTTGATTTTGAAGCTTCTCAAGATCAGGCCCTATGCCCAAAAAGTAAGTATGGACAGGATATCCGCTTCTCCGCAGGCGGTCGTGAATGCGAATCAAGCGATCAAACGCCTTAACCACCTTCATGCTTCCTACGGCAATAATCTTGATCTCGTTGATTCGAAATAAACCGTCCGGAATCGGAAGCCCTGACTGTTCCAAAACCTTTTGACTTTCGATAGTATTGTACAGAACAATTAAATTAGATTGTTCAGGGAAAACACGCAAAAAATTCTGCTTTATGCATTTAGAAACGCATACGATTTGATTAAAACGATTGTAACAGGTTTGCGCTTCTTGAATACTACGGAAAGAACTGGCAGCATTTTCTATGTTCGAAATGGTACTATGAATCCAACACACCAGCTTTGTATCTTTGCTCTGGCAACCACTGATGACACGCGCGGATGGCCCCTCAAGATAGGAAACCTCAATATCGTAATGTTCCTTTACACACATACGGTGAAGTTGTGCCGGTGTCAGCAGTTTCATTAGCTTGCTGTTACCCGGTACTTCTTTCGGGAATACTGTATGAAAGTGGATATCCGGCGCAAGGAACTGTTCATTCACGCCACCGCCGAAAAGCACTGTCACAGAGATATCAAATTTAGAATGATCCATGTTGTTGACCAAGTTGACCAACACCTTTTCAGCACCGCCTTGACCAAGGTCATGAATGAGAAAAAGTATTTTTTTCATTGCTTCACCTCAATCGCATTTCAATTCTAGTGCAATTTATTTCTTGCTCAGCCTTTTCCCATGCAGATATTTATACAGCCAGGTTGGGCAAAAGCCCTTTAAAACAGGGATACATGCTTGTGCATAAGAAAAACTCTGGAAGCCAAACGCTTTCCCTGCTCTCAAAATGACCTTACTCTCGTTGATCCGGCTTTGAAACGTTCTACGCGAGATTGCATTGCGGTCATCGCGCATACTATACAGGATTTCTTGTGTATTAAAGCCGCGGTAACCGGCGGCGTACATCCGGACCCAAAGATCGTAGTCTTCAACACGCAGCGTATCTTTGCTTTCGGAATATCCCCCCAGTGCCTCCAGAACATCTCGGCGCATAAGTGCCCCTGCATGGCAAAACTGAGAGCCATGCAGAAGATCCTTTGGCTGAGGCGCGGCGTCATAGATCATTTTTCCAAAGATGCCTTCATCATCGAAAAAGCTCATGGAGCAACTGATAACACCCGCCTCCGGGTGCTTGGCATACAGTGCCAGTTCCTTTTCAAACCGGTCCGGTGTGCAGATATCATCGCCGTCCATGCGGGCAATATAATATCCGCTTGCAGCAGCCAGACATTTGTTCAAGGTTGCATTCAGTCCAAGATTTTTCTCGTTTCTCAGGAGGACAATGCGCTCATCGTTCCGCTGAAATTCACTGGCAACCTGCCACGTTTCATCAGACGATCCATCATCGCAGATGATAAACTCCCAGTCCGATACCGTCTGGTGCTGAATGGCGGCAATTGCCTCCGGAAGAGTGTGGGCGCAGTTGTATGCACCCATAATCACAGAAATAGTTGAATTCATAATCCTCACGTCACAATCCTAAATAGTCCCAAATAGTCATCCGGGAGAACTCTTGCGAAAAGTTTTCACTAATTGCATTTCCATAGTAGAAATATATCAAATAGCAAACAACCATCGCTATAGAAAGAAAATGTCTGTCTCGAATTGGAAGTTTCTTAAGTATCATTGGCAACACAATCGCCGGAAAAAGAACGAAATAGTTCGCCAACCGGCCAAAGTAGTTTGCAGTACCGAAAAGGCCAACAAACATAATGCTTGCATAAAGAAAACAGCAATTAATAAAAATGTTGTCTTGTGTATCATTCCCAATAACCAGACGGCGAAACACTAAGGTCAGCAGCACAGAAACACTCGCGACCAATACTCTAAAAATATTGACACCCTCGCCGATAAACTTCGTTGCATCATAACCATCGCCAAGCAAGGCTGCGGCATCTACCACTGTGCCGATAATCCGCGGCAGAAACAAGCCTGCTCCTACTGCGGTGAGCAACAAAATCCAAGTTCCTCCTGTCCATGGTTTAAAACGCAGGAGTGGCATAAGTAAAAATAGCAGAATATAAGGATGAAATGTCGCTGCAAAAAAAATGATCAGCACATACGAAATCCACTTTTTCTTTAGCAAATAAGGAGTTGCGATAAGGCCAATTGCAATCGAGGCACATTGCTTAATGGCTGCCATAGAAAACAAGTAGCCGTATGCGCAAACGAAAAGAAAGATTGATAGCGTGAAACTGCTGGAGTATTTCTTCAAGAAAGAAACCGCTGCAGCTACAAAAAGTATTGAATAAGTTAGCACAAATGTCTGTGTGCTAAATCCTGCCGCTTTCATCATGGAGTTGAGCAGGGTAAATCCCGGATTATCACCAAGCTCCCAACTGAAGTCAGTCAGAATGGCCGGAAAGGCTGACATCGCCTTGTAGCCGCTTATGTATGCAGAGGTATCGTTGTAGCTGGTACGGAGGCCTGCAAAGAGACTCAGATAAGCAATCAGTAGGACAACAATGCCATAGTTCAGCACTTTGCTCGGTCGACCATTCCATGCAAATGTGTACTTTTCGCTTAAAAATGCAAGTCCGCAGGAAATGGCCAGCACGATCCACAGTTCGCCCATTGATATCCTCCCGTATTACAGCTCGTAGACAGCTTGCAGCTCGCGCCGCACATTGGTGTCCGCATAGAGCTGTGCCTTTTCATATCCGGCCTGTCCCATGCGACCGGCCAGCTCGCCATCGTTCAGCAGCACTGCAATTTTCTCCGCAAACGCGTCGCTGTCCGCAGGCGGTACCATATAGCCGGTCTTCTCCGGCACGATCAACTCGCGGTGGCCTCGGTTGTAGGATGCCACCACAGGCTTGCCCAGCAGCATTCCTTCCACGATGTTCATCGGCAGTCCCTCGCGGTAGCTGCAAGAAACGATCACATCCGCGATATTGGCATATCGCTCCAGATCGGTGCGGTAGCCCAGAAATTCTACATATTCCTGTAAGCCGAGCGCCGTCACCTCTGCCTGTAACTCCGGAAGTGTCGGGCCGTTTCCTGCCAGCAGTAGCTTTGCCTTCGGCTGATGCTCTATCAGAGTTTTCATCGCGTGAATTGCCGTGATCTGGTTCTTGTTCGACAGCAATTCTCCGGTACAAAGCAGTAGCTTATCATCAGCAGCATAGCCAAGCTCGCACCGCAGCGCCGCGCATTCGGCTTCAGACAGCTTATGATACTTTGCAGAGTTTGCACCGACACCGTGAATGCGCTCCACCTGCGTGGGAAACTTTGCTGAGGCAAGGTCATAATCCTCCTGCGTGATGGTGATGAGCTTGTCCGTATGGCGGCACATAAACTTCTCCACCGGATACCAGATGAGCCAGTTTTTCTTCGGCGCGCCCTTATAAAAGTGGAAGCCATGAGCGGTATAAAAGACCTTGGTGCCGCGCTTGCGGGATTTTCGCGCAGCCAGCCGTCCCACAACACCGCCCACCGGCGTGTTGCAGTGGACCACATCGTAGCTGCCCTCATCAATGATTTTTTTGAGCTGTTTGTAGGCTCCAAGATTTTTCGGTGAAAACGGTGACCGCTGGAACGGCACGTCAAAAACCCGCTCCACAAAGTCCAGCTTCAAGCCGTTCTTTTCGGCAAGGTTGTTCCGCGCCGCCACATGAACTTCGCAGCCGTGCTCGTGCAGCATGGCCACAAGCGGCCTGTGAAACTGGCAGATATGCGATTGTACGGTGGCAACTAAAAGGACTTTCATTGCAGCTCCTTAGAATGGCAAGGCATTGTTCACAAGATAATACGCCCGTTCACAATACATTCTTTTCTTGGTTTCGTTGTAATTCGTAATCGTTATTCCGAGTTGGTCAATCGCGGGGTTCATTTTGCGAATGACATCGAAGTGTGGGATATCTTCAATCCTTTTTTCCAAGGGTAACCGCAGAAACAGCTCCATCAGCAAGCGGTTGTTATACGGAATCGTGATATCGTAGGAAACACGGTGTTCGGATGTGATCGTCAGCCCACCCCATCCGCCGTAGCGGAATTCCCACAGATACATATCGCTGGAATCCAGATTGTAAATGCTATGGAAGGATGTCTTTTCTATGTACTGGCGGAATATCTTGTCCGTCGCATTGGCATCCGTGCGATTGTAGGTGAAAAATTTGTACATAGAAGTCATCTGTCTGGGAGACAACCGCGTCGGCATTTTCTTCAAGCCAAACTTTTTGTAATAGTTTGCGCGTCCGATTTCTGACACCCAAGACTTGACCTCAACGTCAAAATCCGGCGTGTTCAAGAAAAACAGCCGCTTCCTGACATCGTTGGCGTTGACCGCACCGATATCGCCCAAATTATGCTCCATGACGGCGCGCATCGCGGGAACATCCTCAAAATCACCGTCATTCTCAGAAATTGTATAAGTGTGATGCGTTACACCTATGGCAGCCGCAATTTTCTCAGCAGCCTCTGCGTCCGGCCTGTCTCCGTACATGGAGATATAACTGTAAAAGTCAAATTTGTCGTACAGACCGTTGGCGCAGGCTACGGTCGTTTTGCTGTCCATACCGCCAGTCATTGAAATTGCAGGCTTGTCCCACTTATTCGCAATCAGCTCCATGTTCTTGTGAAGCAGCCGTCCGATTTCCATAATTGTTTCGTCGTATTCCCACTCATTCTTCACCACAGAGATATCGCAGTTGGGATAAAAACGGGTAAGTTTACAGGAGAACTTCGGAACTGCAACATTCAAAACATGATTCGGCACAAGGCGAAACACATCGTCAAATTGCGAAATGTCACCGGGCAGAAACAAACCATACATCTGCCAGAAGCGATAATGCGTCAGCTTTCTCACATAGGCAGATTGCGTAAGATTACAAAGATCGCCGATCAACTGCGCATGTGACGACAGATAGAAATGCTTTTCAATTGTGCCATAATAGGCGCATTGCATCCCGGCACAGTCGCCCCACACCTCAATGTCGTCTGCCTTTACAACGATCAGGGTAAACACGCCTGTCCATTGATTGAAATACCCAATCTTATCTTCGGAATCAGCATATTTCCGAAGAATTTCATTCTCGTCATACAAGCCGTCGAACGGGTTATATGCATGGCCGATCATCACCAGCGAAGAATCCTCAGTTTGCAGCGCATAGTATTTCGCCTTGGGGTGTACCAACAGGCTATATCCGCAGATTTTCTCGGTCCGCCATTCTCCATAAAAGGGAAATGCATTGCCGTCAATTTCGGCATCCGTAAACAAATAACCGCGGGCAAAAAGAACCTCTCTGAACTTTGGAGAATCATCCGTTATTCTCTTCACTTCACCTATGCTACTCATTTCAGATTCTCCTTTATCGTCTCCCACAGCCGTGCCCGATTTCCCTCTCCCACAAAGCTGTTATGTGGGGTCAGGAGCACGTTTTCCATATCCCACAGCGGGCTGCTTTCGGGCAGCGGTTCTTCTTCAAAAACGTCCAGCACTGCGCGGCCGCCGTTTTGCAGCCACTTGGTCAGCGCAGCCTCGTCTGCCAGCGCGCCGCGGGCAACATTGACGAACACTGCGCCATCATGCAGGCGGCCAAAGATTTCCTCGCTCACGATGCTGCGCGTCTCCGGCGTCAGGGCGATGCAGCACACCAGAATATCACAGGCCGCCGCAGTCTCCGCCAGCTTATCCAGCGGCAAAACCTCGTCAAAATCCGGCAGCACCCGCACGGTGCGGTTCACGCCGGCGATATGGCAGCCGAAGGCTTTCAGCCGCTTTGCGATCTCGCGCCCCACATCTCCGCAGCCGAGGATGCACACGCGCTTGCCGGAAAGCTCCAGCAGGCCGCGATGCTTCTCCCACTTGTGCTGCGCCTGATTCGCCGTAAAAAAGCGGCTCTGCTTGTATAGCTGCAAAATGCCGCAGACGGCGAACTCCGCCATCGGAACGCTGTACACGCCCGCGGCGTTGTGCAGCGCAATGCCGCGCGCCCGGATATCGTCCAGCGGCACACGGTCAAGTCCCGCGCTGGTGAGCTGGATCAGTCGCAGGCTCGTAAAGCGCTCGATGGAATTGTAGAGGAACAGGCCGTTGCACACGACTGCTTCGTAGCGTTCCGGCTGCTCCACCGGTGCGCGCTCATCGGGATGTACAAACACTCTGTGCCCGGCGGCTTCCAGCGCTGCAAGCTCCTCACTATTCAGTTGAAACGCGCCGGTCACCAGAATGTTCATGCGCCCATTCCTTTCACAATGTTCTCAACGCAGGCGCAGACCCTGCGGTGATTCTCCTCGAATTGCTCCTGCGTCCACGCGGTGCAGTCCCGCTCCACGCGGCGGATATCCGCCACACCTTCTGCAAAAATGCGCTGTATCTCGTCCATGTCCGTAATTTTGCCTGTATTGCAAAAGCTGCGGGACAGGATCACATACTGTGAACCCAGCCGATAGTGCTCTCCGATAATATATTCCGCCGGAAGCGTCCCCGAACCGGGACGGCCTACACCGCCGAAACCGTAGGGAATATTCGCTTCACGAAGCCCAGCGCAAAGCCTGTCCACCGTACCGTCCGCCAAAAGCTGAAACATGAACTTCTGGTGATAGCAAAGGTGCAGATCGTTGAGGCCAATATGCATCTGGTCGATGCCGGACACCTTTACCGCCTCCGGCAGATTGTCTGCCGCCGTATCCGTTTCCAGCAACGGCATGACCTTTGCACGGCCATCCACCATGCTAACAAGCCGACGCAGATCATCCGCGGTGTGCCACATGGGCAGCATAATGACATCCGCGCCGTTCTCAACAGAAGCATCGATCTCCGCCTGAGAGTAGGGATTCAGCGGATTGATGCGCGCCATGATCTCCGCGCTGCCGCCGATGGCTGCGCGAACCTTTGCAATATCCTCCGGCACATGGTGGGACTGCACGGTATCCATGCCGCCCTGACGCTCCGCCTTTCCCAGCACCTCCATGTCGATGAAGATGCGGTCAACGCCTGCATCCGCTGCGATTTTCGCAACCGCAGGATCATTTGTGATATACATGAGTTTCAGCATTTGATCTCCCTCAGACCGTCGCGCCGGTATTGACATTATCCTCGTTGCGCATGACCTTGAACACGGTCATGAAAAGGATCTTGATATCCAGCGCAAGTGAGACGTGCTGCGTGTACCAAACATTCATCTTGATGCGTTCGTGCCACTCCACGCCCTTGCGGCCATGTACCTGCGCCCAGCCGGTAATACCGGGGCGAACGTCAAACATATGAAACTGTTCTTCCGTGTACTGCTCCACCGGCCAAGGGTGATAGGTCAGCGGCGGGCGCGGCCCGATAATGGCCATATCGCCGACAATAATATTGATGAGCTGTGGAAGCTCATCAATGCTGGTTGCCCGAATCAACTTTCCCACCTTTGTCACGCGCGGGTCGCCCTTCCCGCTGTAAACTCCGCTGCCGGTATGCTCCGCACCGTCCGTCATAGAGCGAAACTTATAGATGGTGAAGACCTTTCCATGCAGGCCCAGCCGCTGCTGCTTGAACAGCACCGGCCCCGGAGAGGAAATCTTGACTGCTAGTGCGGTTATCAGAAGCAGGGGTGAAAGAATAACTAAAGCAATCAGTGAGAGAACTGTATCAATCAATCGTTTCCAAAATCTCTTATACACGGCATTTCGTTCCTATCAGCTCCGCAGCAGCAGTGTGCAAAGCGGGGGTATTTCAGTGCATCCGGCAAATCGCTGTGTCCCACCCGAAAAACGTTGGGATTAAGCCATTTTTATTACTTAATTATACTACATATGGATAAAAAACGCAATGCCTAACATAAGCGAAAAAGTGTGCTGATTCGTCTATGAATCAGCACACTTTTCCTCGTTCAGCAGATCATTTTCCGGTTGCACATGCTCGATTCATGTGATACAATGTTATTCAATAAAGCAAGCGCGAAATTCGCTGTGAGTGGTAACACGCCGAAGAAAGTATGGCTTGCTTGGAATGAAGGGTATCAGATGAAAGAACCGGGGAACAACGCAATCCAGCTTTTTGAGAATCAGAAGATTCGCGTGGCGTGGGGTGCGGAACGGGAGGAATGGTACTTCTCCATCGTGGATGTGGTCGGCGTTTTGACAGACAGCCCCGACTACAATACCGGGCGAAAATACTGGAATAAGCTGAAACAGCGTCTGAAAGGAGAAGGCAGTGAACTGGTGACAAACTGTCACCGGTTGAAAATGCGGCACGGTTGCCGGACTGGGCAGAGCACGCAGAGAAGACCACAAATGAGGAATGAATCCAAGCTCAGCTACCGAGAAATTCTCGGCAACTGCCGTCGACGGGCGGCGTACATCTCCGACTTCGACCGGGAGATGGCAAAATATCTGAAAGGGCGGTGAGCCAAATTGATTGAACGCTTTGACATCGCGGGCTATGCCCGCATTTCCGTGGATGATGAGCAGGAGCAGAAGAATATCTCCATCGAAAACCAGAAGGCCATCATCGAGGACTATGTAAAGACCCACTTCCCCGGAAGCACGCTGACGTTTTTTGAAGACCGCGACCGCTCCGGCTACACCTTTGAGCAGCGCGAGGGCTATCAGGAGATGCGCCGGGGGCTGATGCGGCACAAGTACGACATTCTCATCATCAAGGACTTCTCCCGCTTCTCCCGCCGCAACTCGCGCGGTTTGGTGGAGCTGGAAGACCTGCGCGACGCGGGCGTGCGCATCATCTCCATCGGCGACGGGGTGGACTTCCCCAATGACGACGACTGGCTGAAAATCCAGTTCCAGTTCCTTGTGAACGAAATGCCCGTCACGGACACCTCCCGCAAGGTGCGCAGCGTTGTGAAGCGGCGGCAGAACGATGGCGAGTGGATCTGCGCCGCGCCCTACGGCTATCTCGTCACCGAGGACAAGCAGTTTGAGATCATCCCCACCGAGGCCGAGACCGTCCGCAGGATTTTCGATCTCTACAGCAACGCCGGTTGGGGCTACAAAAAAATCGCCAACTACCTCACCGATCAGGGCGTTCCCACGCCGCGCATGTCCGAGCGGATGCGCAAGGAGGCGGCGGGCAAGAAGACCAAGCGGGAGGCCAAGAACGCATGGGCCATCGCCACGGTGCAGGGGATTCTCGACAACGATTTTTATATCGGCACGCTCCGTCAGGGCAAGTACACCCGCGCCAAAATCAACGGCAAGGAGATCAAACGCAACGACGACGAGCACATCGTCATTGAAAACCACCATCAGGCCATCATCGACTACCGCACCTTCGCCATCACCCGCGCGCTGCGGGAAAAGCGCAGCCGCAGCAACTATCGCGGCGTGAAGATCAACGACAACGTGTACTCCGGCTTCTTGCAGTGCGGCGACTGCGGCAGTCCGCTGTTCGCCATGAGCCGCAGCGACCTCGCCCCCGCCTACACCTGCGGCACCTATCACCGGCGCGGCCTCAAGGGCTGTACCAGCCACCACATCCGCGTTGACCGGCTGGACGAGCTGCTGAAAAGCTATGTGCGCAAGCTGGCGGACAGCTCCGCCGCTATGCTAACGCAGCTCAACGAGGAGCTAAAGCGCGAGACCGAGCAGGTGGCGGAAACGGAGCAGTCTGCGGACAATCTCGCCGAGGTGCTGGCCGATCTCACCGAAGAATTGAAGGTCACCAAGCGCCAGCGCATCCGGGAGATCATGAAAAAGCCCGAGCAGGAAGCCTCCATCGAGGCGCTGTATGACGAGATGGAAGCAGACCTCCAGAAGAAGATCGACGGCATCAACCACCAGATCGACCTGCTGAGCGACAAGCGCAACACCATTATTCAGGTGAACCGCGTGGCCAAGACCGCCATCGACGTGTTCCGCGACATTCTGGAAAAGGACAAGCTGGAGCGGAACGACTTAGAGCTGCTGATTGACAGGATTCTCGTCTATGAAGATCACCTGGAAATCAAACTCAAAACCGACATCGACACGCTGCTGCGCTGTGGAACCCTCCCCGCGGAAACGGAGGACGCCGCAAATTTTAGTGAAGGCACGGAAAATATCGAAAACACGCTGATCCAGTCCTCAAAAGGCCGCGAGGACAAGGTTTTCCGTGTCCATGTTATCAGTAACGGCGACCCGTTGGAGATTTACACCACCCGGGAGGGGGAGGTCATTTTTAAGAAATACTCCCTGATCGGCGGACTGGAGGATTTTGCAGCACAGTTCTGCGATGTGCTCAACCGCAGCAGCGGCTTTACCGCCGCCGTGACTGACCGGGACGCCATCATCGCCATCACCGGCTCCGGCAAGCGGGAGCTGCTGGGCAAGCCGCTGTCCGACGTCCTGGCTCAGGTTATGGAACAGCGCAGCATTTATCAGTATCAGGGTTCCGGGCGGCCGCTGCCCGTCTCCGACAGCAGCGACCGTTACACGGTGGCTGTGGCGGCGCCTATTCTCTGCGAGGGGGATGTGCTGGGCCTGGTGCTGTTTCTGTCGTCGGACGCGCAGATCCCCGGCGAGGGGGAGTACAAGCTGGCCCAAACCGTATCCGCCTTTTTGGGGCGGCATATGGAGACGTAAACAACAATGCCGGAGGCAGCCGCCTCCGGCATTGTTCTTCTTGGTTTACTCGCCCAGCTGATCGCTGACCAGCTGCGTCAGGGATTCCACAGCCTCCTTGGCGTCGGGACCGTCGGCGATAAGGGTGATGGTGGTGCCCTTCACGATGCCCAGGGAAAGAACGCCCAGCAGACTCTTGGCATTCACCCGGCGCTCATCCTTTTCCACCCAGATGCCACTCTTGAATTCATTGGCCTTCTGGATGAAGTAGGTGGCAGGACGGGCGTGCAGACCCACCTCATTGTTCACGGTAACTTCCTGTGTAAACATTCCATTGCACTCCTTTTATGAAGCATTTTCGAAAAATGCGGGGACATACTTCTCTCACACTATAATATTATACCGAATCGGCGAAAGAAAGCAATGTCCAAAGCTACAAATTCTTTAAGTAAGGTCTGAAAAAATGTTTGACCCTTTTGGCGGAATCCACAAACCGCAGTCGTTATTTCAGCTCAACGACTGTGACTCCGGCCTCACCTTCGCCATACCGGCCCAGGCGGAAGCTCTTGACGGCCTTGTTCCGCTTGAGCATCTCGTGAACGGCCTTGCGCAGAGCACCGGTACCCTTGCCATGGATGATGGTCACGGTGCCCAGCTTGGCCATGACGGCGCTGTCGATATAGTTCTCCACCACGCTCTCGGCCTCCAGAGTCTCATAGCCCCGGATGTCCAGCTCCGAGGCGGCCCGGGATTGCAGATTCAGCTTGGCACTGCCGCCGGAGGCCGGCGCGGCGGGCTTTTTCTTGGGCTGGCCCTCCGGCAGGCGCACCTGCTGGGCCTTGACGGTCATCTTCATCTTTCCAGCCTGCAAAAGCAGGGTGCCGTCGTTGTTGACGGCCAGCACCGATGCGGCCATTTTTACACCGGGCAGCTCCACCAGGTCCCCCACCTCAATGGGACGGCTGGGAGTATAGACAGGCTCCTGGGGCTGGTCGTGGATGTGCAGGGCGTCCTGGGCCTGGTTCAGGCTGTGCCGCACGGCGGCTTTGGCGTCGTTGAGCTCCTGGAAGCTGAGCTGCTTTTGCTGCTGACGGCGCAGCTGGTCCAGCTGGGCGAAAATTTCGTCCGCCTGGGCCTGGGCCTGACGCACAATGCGCTTGGCCTCGGCCTCGCCCTTGGTGCGGGCGTTGTCCTTGGCTTTTTCCATTTGCTCCCGGAACGTCCGAGCCTTGCGGGCGTCCTCCTCCCGCTGGCGCCACAGGCGGTCGGCCTCGGCCTGGGCCTTCTCCAGCCGCTGGCGCTTTTCCTCCAGCTGGGTCAGCACGTCCTCGAACCGGACGGAGTCGCTGTCCATCTGCTGCTGGGCCGCCTGGATGACGGATTCGTCCAGCCCCAGCCGCCGGGAGATGGCAAAGGCATTGGATTTGCCGGGAATGCCGATCAGCAGCCGATAGGTGGGCCGCAGCGTCTGCACGTCGAACTCGCAGCTGGCATTTTCCACCCCGGCGGTGGTCATGGCGAAGGTTTTCAGCTCGGCATAGTGGGTGGTGGCGGCGATCAGGGCTCCCTGGCTGCGGGCACTTTCAATGATGGCAATGGCCAGGGCTGCGCCCTCCACCGGGTCCGTACCGGCGCCCAGCTCATCGAACAGCAGCAGGCTCTTGTCGTCCACCTCCCGCAGGATCTGCACAATGTTGGACATATGGGCGGAGAAGGTGGACAGGCTCTGCTCAATGCTCTGCTCGTCGCCCACATCCACCAGCACCCGGTGGAATACACGCACGGCGCTGCCGCTGTCGGCAGGGATGTGCAGGCCGCACTGGGCCATCAGACACAGAAGGCCGATGGTTTTCAGGGTAACGGTCTTGCCGCCGGTGTTGGGGCCGGTGATGACCAGGGTGTCGAACTGCTCACCCAGCTCCACGGTGATGGGCACTGCCTTGGCCTGGTCCAGCAGCGGGTGCCGGGCCCGGCGCAGGGCCACGCCGCCCCGGCGGCGGACCTCCGGACGGCTGGCGTTCAGCTGATAGCTCAGCTGCGCCCGGGCAAAGATCACGTCCAGGTGCACCAGAATGTCATAGTCCCACAGAATATTCTCCATGGACCCGGCGCAGGCGGCGGACAGCTGCCGCAGGATGCGGTCGATCTCCTTTTTCTCCCGGGCCTCCAGCTCCTTGAGCTCGTTGTTGGCCTGCACCACGCCCATGGGCTCCACAAACAGCGTGGCCCCGGAGGAGGAAACGTCGTGTACCAGGCCAGGCATGCTGCCCTTGCACTCGGCCTTTACCGGCACCACGAACCGCCCGTCCCGCTGGGTGATCAGGGCCTCCTGCAGGACCTTGGCATAGGACGGCGACGAGATGATGCGCTGCAGGATCTGCCGCCCCTTGGAGGCGGCCAGCCGCATTTTCCGTCGGATATCCGCCAGCTCGCTGCTGGCGGTGTCGGCAATGGTCTCCTCATCCAGAATGGCGGAGCGGATCTGCTCCTCTAAGTATTTATTGGTGTGCAGGGAGGTGAACAGGCGGTCCAGCACCGTCTCCTCCCCCTGGTGCTGGGCATCGTAGTCCGCCACCCGGCGGCTGGCGGTCAGCACCCCGGCGATGTCCAGCAGCTCCCGGGTGTTCAGCATACCGCCGTGATCGGCCCGGGTCAGGGCGGCGGACACATCCTTCACCCCGGAGAAGGACGGGCTGCCGTGGAGCCCCAGCCGCTCCTTGGCGGCGTCGGTCTCGTCCAGAAGCCGCAGCACCTCCTCCGCATCGGTGGAGGGGGTCAGCTTCAGGCATCGGTCCTTGGCCGCCTGGCTGACAGCCTTGGCCGCCAGCTTTTCCAGCACCGCCGGAAGCTCCAGGGTGCGGATGGATTTTTCAAATAATTCACTCATATTTTGTTTCCTCTTGCGGAAGAATGGATTTGTAGTAGTCCAGGGTACGGAAGCTGCGCTCCAGTTGGGCGGTGACATAGGCGTCCGATGCGTGGTCCAGGGCCCGCAGTCCCGGCTGGGGCAGGGCGAAGCTGTACAGCCGCTTTGCGTCGCCGTACAGGATGTATCGCAGGGCCGCCAGCCCCGCCGCCGTCAGCGGCAGGGACAGTCCCCCCTTTTCCCGGCATTTGCCGCAGTGGACCACCCCGTGGACCACGTCCAGCATAGGGTTCTCCGGCTCCGGCGCGCCGCACAGGGCGCATGCATCGGCCATGGGCTCGTACCCGGCCAGGGCCATGAGCCGGAGCTGGAACGCGGGCTTTACCAGCTGGGGCGGCTTGCGCAGGGCGCTGAGGGCGTACAGGGCGTTTAACAGCAGCGGCAGCACGTCGCCGCCGCAGCCGTCGGCCACTGCCTCCGTCAGCTCGGCAAAATACGCCGCCAGGCTCAGAGCCGTCAGGTCCTGCCGCAGGCCGCCGAACAGCTCGATGGTGTTTGCCGCGTCCAGCATGGTCCACTGGCCCCTTTCATACAGGGTCATCTCGGAATACGCCAGCAGCTGGCAGGCTGCGGCCACGCGGCTGCCCTTGCGCCGGGCGCCCCGGGCGATGACCGCCAGCTTCCCCCGGTCCGGGGTCAGCACGGTGAGAATCTTGTCCGCGTCCCGGGTATCGGTCTCCCGCAGCACCAGGCCGCAGGTCACAAATCGTTCCGGCTGCATCCCGCCGCCTCCTTATACAGCAAATACGCCTCCGGCGCGCCGGTGGCCCAGAACAGGTCCCATCGCCCCTCCATACGTCTCACCTCCACCTATAGTGTGCCGCGGTTTTGCCGCGTCATAAGTGGAAGGTTCTGGCCGGAGTTACTGCTCGTCGTACCCTCTGGCACGGATGAAGTTCACATTATCGCGCCAGTTTTCCTTGACCTTTACCCAGGTTTCCATGTACACCTTGGCGCCCATGAACTTCTCGATGTCCCGGCGGGCCAGGGAACTGATGCGCTTGAGCATTGCGCCGTGCTTGCCGATGATGATGCCCTTGTGGCTGGCCTTTTCGCAGTAGATGGTCACGTCCAGGTCGACGATGCCGGTGTCCTCCCGCTCGGTGAAGCGGGTGATCTCCACGGCGGTGCCGTGGGGGATCTCCTTTTCCAGGCACAGCAGCATTTTCTCCCGGACGATCTCGGCGCACACCTGGGCGTCGGGCTGGTCGGTGGTCATGCCGTCGGGGAACAGCTGGGGGCCTGCCGTGGCATAGATCCGCAGCTGGGCCATCAGGTCGTCCAAACCGTCGCCGGTGCGGGCGGAGATGGGGATAATGGCGTCAAACCCGGGATACACGGCACTGTAGGCGGCAATAACCTCCAGCAGGTCGTCCTTTTTCTCCACGGTGTCGATCTTGTTGATGCACAGCACACAGGGCAGGCCCTCCTCGGTGATGCGCTGGAGCAGGATCTTCTCCGGCTCCCCCACATGGGCGATGGGCTCCACCAGCAGCAGCGCGGCCTCCACCTGCTGCAGGCTCTCCCGCACCACCTTCACCATGTAGTCCCCCAGCCGGGACCGGGGCTTGTGCAGGCCCGGGGTGTCCAGCAGCACAAACTGGGTATCCTCCCGGTTCACCACGCCGTAGATCCGGTTGCGGGTGGTCTGGGGCTTGTCGGACACGATGGCGATCTTCTCCCCCACCAGGGCGTTGGTGAGGCTGGACTTGCCCACATTGGGCCGCCCGCAGATGGTGATCATAGCGGTTTTTGTGATGTTGTTCATAGGTGATCCTCAACTTTCTTTTGAGCAATTTTATTGTGTCAGGGTAAACTGATAAGTGACAGAGTTCTGCCACCGTTCCTCGTTTGCCAGGTCCTGCCCGATCACCTTGCCGCCCATGCGCTCATAGAAGCTGCGGGCGTTAAGATTCTCCGGGACACAGTGGCAGACAAAGGAGGCGGCATGGTGCGCTCTGCAATACGCTTTCACGAAATCGAACGCTTGCCGGCCGATCCCCTGTCTTTGGTATTCGGCGGAAATATATAGGGATTGCAGGGTGATTACATCGGCTTCGTTTATCGTCAGGTAGCCGATGTCCTGCCGGTCCTTTCGGACCAAGTACACAGAATACGCCGGATGATGGACCCTCAGCAGCTCCATTTCCCTGTGCCAGTCCCAGTCAAAGTTATCTATCATGCTGTCGGGGTAGACGCCTCGGTATGTGGTGTCCCAGATTCTTTGCCGCAGGGCGATAATGGACGGCACATCCTCTTCGGATGCCTCAATAAACAGCTTTTCCTCGGCCATGCTATCACATCTCCTTCCGGGATTTTTACTCAATTTCCACACTCCGGGGCCGGCACGCTCTCCGCTGCCCGATTGCGGACAGCAAACAGGAACACCGGGCGGAGCAGGCCCAGGGATAAAACGGTGAACACGGTCAGGACGTCCCCATATTTACCGGCGCGGCTTTTATAGATCCGGTGGGCGATCAGGGTGTCCAGGATAAAGACCGCCAACAGGGCCATCAGCAGGAGGATGAACCAAAGAGTATTCAGCTCCCGGCAGACGTAGAAATAGACGCAAAGGCAGACGGACAGAAGCGTCAGAAGGGCCGACAGGGCGCCCATGACCCGCCGGTCTGCCAGTTTTCCCAGCAGATACTTGCTGTAAAAGGGAATCCAGGCAGGGAATGTATGTGCGTCGCCCGCTTTTTTGCGCATGCAGGCGATGGAAAAGCCCTCCAGCACATAGCTGGCCATGATATACGCCGCCGCGGCGGCAAACACGGCGATGAAGAACAGGAAAATCGCCGATAATATACCCGAAACAATCAGAACGCCGAATCCGGCCATATGCGATACCTCCTATTTTACCCCAGCCGGTCGCCGTTTTCCACAGGCTTGTCCGGGGTGATGAGCACCACGCCGCCCTGGGAGTAGGTGCCCAGCACCAGCACCTGGGAGAAGAAGTTGGCAATCTGACGGGGCGGGAAATTCACCACCGCCAGCACCTGCTTGCCCACTAGGTCCTCCGGGGCATACTGCTGGGTGATCTGCGCGCTGGAGCGCTTCTGCCCCAGCTCCGGGCCCAGGTCCACCAGCAGCTGATAGGCGGGCCTGCGTGCCTTTTCAAAGGGCCGGGCCTCCACAATGGTGCCTACCCGGATATCCAGCTTCATGAAATCGTCAAACGTGGCCTGTTCCATATGAGCGCCTCCTGTTATCAATCGCTGTCCAGCTTCAGGACCGCCATGAAGGCCTCGGTGGGGACCTGCACCGTGCCCAGGTTCCGCATCTTCTTCTTGCCTTCCTTCTGCTTTTCCAGCAGCTTCTTCTTGCGGGTAATGTCGCCGCCGTAGCACTTGGCCAGCACGTCCTTGCGCATGGCCTTCACTGTCTCCCGGGCGATGATCCGTCCGCCGATAGCCGCCTGGATGGGCACCTCAAACAGCTGGCGGGGAATGTTGTCCTTGAGCTTTTCACACAGGCGGCGGGCCCGGGGATAGGCCTTGTCCTTGTGGGCGATGAAGCTCAGGGCGTCCACGCCGTCGCCGTTGAGCAGCAGATCTACCTTCACCAGCTCGCTGGGACGGTAGCCGGAGAGCTCATAGTCCAGGGAGGCATAGCCCTTGGTGTTGGCCTTCAGCGTGTCGAAAAAGTCATAGATGATCTCGTTGAGGGGCATCTGATAGTGAAGCTCTACCAGATGGGTGTCCAGATACTGCATATCCTTGAACTCGCCCCGGCGGTCCTGGCACATGGGCATGATGTTGCCCACATACTCGTTGGGGCTGATAATGGACACCTTCACATACGGCTCCTCCGCGTGCTCGATGACCGTGGGGTCCGGATAGTTGTGGGGGTTGTCCACCTTCACCATGGTGCCGTCGGATTTGTATACATGATAGATGACGCTGGGCAGGGTGGTCACCAGGTCCAGATTGAACTCCCGCTCCAGCCGCTCCTGGATGATCTCCATGTGGAGCATGCCCAAAAAGCCGCACCGGAAGCCAAAGCCCAGGGCCACGGAGCTCTCCGGCTCGAAGGTCAGGGAGGCGTCATTGAGCTGGAGCTTTTCCAGGGCGTCCCGCAGGTCGGGATATTTGCTGCCGTCCTCGGTGTAAATGCCGCAGTAGACCATGGACTGGGCGGGCCGGTAGCCGGGCAGAGGCTGGGCGGCGGGGTTCTCCGCGTCGGTGATGGTGTCGCCCACCTGGGTGTCCTTCACGTTCTTGATGGAGGCGGTGAA
>CDZR01040778.1_pt1 | contig 38496 bp, 40 predicted proteins | sample 554781 | NCBI WGS metagenome assembly CDZR01 (sample SAMEA3182065, study PRJEB8094) | gut metagenome | biome: human; feature: gut; material: Stool; isolation source: human stools | place: Canada | collected 2013-01-28
TGGCCACCGGCAACGGCCGCTGCAACCTCACCAACGAAAACGCCCGGCCGGACCGGTATCACGGAGAGGATCCGGATTTCTGCCGGTTCGCCCTGGAGGAGCCGGAGCTTTCGGCGGAGGGAACGCTGGCCTTTTTCCGGCAGCTGGGCCTGGTCACCGTAACGGAGCCCGGCGGCCGGGTGTATCCCCTGAGCAACGCCGCCTCGTCGGTGCTGGATGTGCTGCGGTTCGCCCTGGAGCAGCAGGAGAACATCCGGGTGCGCACCGGCTGCGTCATCCGGCAGCTGAAGTGCCGGGAGGGACAGTTCCTGGCCCGGACCGAGGAGGGGGACGTCATCACGGCCCAGCGGTGCATCCTGGCCGCAGGCGGAGCCGCCGGAGCCAAGCTGGGCGGCGGCATGGACGGCTATCAGCTGGCCCGGCAGCTGGGCCACCACCGGACGGCTCTGTATCCCTCCCTGGTGCAGGTGTGCACCGATCCCACCTATCCCCGGGGCCTCAAGGGCGTGAAGGCCCAGGCTGCCCTGACCCTGACCCGGGAGGGTGAGACGCTGACCGCCGGTCAGGGAGAGGTGCTGTTTACGGAATACGGCGTCAGCGGCCCGGCGGTGTTCGACCTGTCCCGCCAGATTTCCACCGGCGGCGACAGCATAGCCCTGCACCTGGATTTTCTGCCCGGGTGGAGCCGGGAGGATACCCTGGCCTGGCTGCATAGCCGGCGGACGGCCCTGTCCCGGCAGGAGGCCGGTGCGCTGCTGACCGGCAGCGTCCACCCCCGGCTGGGGCGGATGCTGTGCAAGGCGGCGGGCATATCCGGCAGCCAGCCGGTATCGGAGCTGACGGACCGCCAGCTGGAGGCGCTCTGCCGCCGGGTGCGGGACCTTGCCCTGCCCGTCACCGGCACCTGCGGCTTTGACCAGGCCCAGGTCACCGCAGGGGGCCTGCGCACCGGGGAGTTCGACCCCCGGACCATGGAGAGCCGCCTGGTGCCGGGGTTCTACGCCTGCGGCGAGGTGCTGGATATCGACGGCGACTGCGGGGGCTTCAACCTGCAGTGGGCCTGGGCCTCCGGCCGGTTGGCGGGACGGCTGTTGCATATTTAATAAGGAAGGAGGATGCGCATATGAGACGGGAAGCCCTGTGGGACCGTCTGTATCTGTCCGGCATTGACGGCCGGGCGGCGGAGCTGGCCCGGGAAAACGGGCTGGGGCTGGAGATCGCGGCATTCTGCTATGCCCCCAATCTGGAGGACCCGGCGGTGCTGTCCGCCGTCCGGGCGGATATGGCGGGGCTTCACCGCTTCTGGCTCCACGCCCCCTTTGCCGAGCTGTGCCCCTGCGCCATTGATCCTCTGGTGCGGCAGGTGACAGCCCGGCGGTACCGCCAGGCCATCGCCCTGGCCCGGGACCTGGGCGTCCGGCAGCTGGTGATCCACGGGGGCTTCGTGCCCCAGGTGTACTTTCCGGAGTGGTACGTGGAGCAGTCGGTTCTCTTTTGGCGGGAGCTTCTGGCGGAGCTGCCGCCGGATATGACCCTCGCCCTGGAAAACGTCATGGAGCCGGAACCCCGGCTGCTGGCGGAGATCACCCGGCGAGTGGACGACCCCCGGCTGGGCCTGTGCCTGGACGTGGGCCATGCCAACACCTTCGTCAGCCGGGTGCCGCCTTTGGAATGGGTGGCCCCTATGGCTCCGTGGCTGCGGCACGTCCACCTGCACAACAACGCAGGGCACAATGACCTCCACGACCCCCTGGACCAGGGGACCCTGGCTATGGAGCAGGTGCTGGACACGGTGCTGACCCTGTGCCCCGCGGCCACGTTCACATTGGAAAATCAGGACTGCGGCCCGTCTCTTGCGTGGCTGCGGCAGCACGGATACGGAGCGAACACATGACAAGGCAGGAATTGACAGCATATATAGAGTCCATTCTCCCGGCAGACCGGGAGGCCATGGACGCCGCCCGGCGGCGGCAGGCGGAGCTGGCCAAGCCCCCGGGCAGCCTGGGGGCCCTGGAGGACATGTCCATCCGGCTGGCCGGCATCCGGCGAACGCCCCGGCCCCGGATCGACCGGTGCCGGGTAACGGTGCTGGCGGCGGACAACGGCGTGGTGGCGGAGGGCGTATCCTGCGCCCCCCAGTCGGTGACGGTGCAGCAGGCGGTGAACATGACCCGGCACAAAACCGGCATGTCCGCCCTGGCGGCGTACTTCGGCGACGACGTGCAGGTGGTGGACGTGGGCATCCGGACGCCGGTGCCCTGCCCCCAGGTGCTGGACCGGAAAATCCGCTTCTCCACCGGCGACATTGCCGCAGAGCCCGCCATGACGGAGCAGGAGGCCCTCCAGGCCCTGTCCGTGGGCCTTGACCTGGCCCACATGGCCAAGGAGGAGGGCATAGACGCCGTGGGCGTGGGGGAAATGGGCATCGGCAACACCACCACCTCCGCCGCGGTGCTGGCGGCCCTGACCGGGGCCTCCGTGGAGGAGGTGGCAGGCCGGGGCGGCGGCCTGACGGATGGGGGCTTCGAGACGAAAAAGCGGGTGCTGCGGCAGGCCCTGGCCCTGCATCATCCGGACCCCGGCGACCCGGTGGCCGTTCTGGCGGCGGTGGGCGGCCTGGACCTGGCCGCCATGACGGGGCTGTTTCTGGGCTGCGCCCATGAGGGGCTGGCGGCGGCGGTGGACGGATACATCTCCATCGTGGCGGCCCTGTGCGCCGTGCGGCTGTGTCCCCGGGTCCGGGACGCGCTGTTTCTGTCCCACGCCTCCTATGAGATCGGGTATCGCCTGGCGGCCCGGGAGCTGGGGCTGGAGCCGTGCCTGCTGCTGGGGATGCGGCTGGGCGAGGGCAGCGGGTGTCCCCTGCTGTTCCGGATATTGCAGGGGGCCTGCGCGGTGCTGGACGGGATGGCCACCTTCCCGGAGGCGGCCATTGAGGACGGATATCTGGCCCCCATCCGGGAGGGGGACGCATTCACGGTGGACAAATCATGAGAATTTTACTTCTTGGCGGCAGCAAAAGCGGAAAGAGTATGCTGGGCCAGCGGCTGACCCGGCAGCTGGCCGATGGCGGGCCCATGATCTACTGGGCCACCCTGGAGCCCCGGGACGGCGAGGACCGGGCCATCGTCCGCCGCCACCTGGCGGAGCGGGACGGCTGGGGCTTCGAGACCCTGGAGCGGGGCCGTGCCCTGCCGGAGGGCCTGGCGCTGGTGCCCCGGGAGGGCGCGGTGCTGTTCGACAGCGTCACGGCGTGCCTTGCCTGCCAGATGTTCTCCGGCCCATCGCCGGACGCCGCTGCTCCGGAGCGAACGGCGGAGGAGCTGCTGGCCGTCAGCCGGCGCGTCCGGCACCTGGTGTGCGTGTGCGACGAGATCTGGCGGGACGGCGTGACCTACGAGACCTGGACCGAGACGTATCGCCGGGGCCTGGCGGCGGTGTGCCGGGCCCTGGCGGCGGAATTTGACGCCGTGGCGGAGCTGAGTGCAGGCTGCGTGCGGATGTGGAAGGGAGAGCTGCCGGATGCGTGACTGGGTATACGGATTTTTCATGGCCTGGGGAATGTTTCTGGCCATCCCCTGCCCCAAAAAGCTATGGAGCGAAACGGCCCGCCGGAAAATGCTGGTGTGCCTGCCGCTGGTGGGCCTGCTGGTGGGCGGCATATGGGCCGGTGCGTGGCTGCTGCTGCGGGGCGCGCCGGGGCCGGTACGGGCGGCGGTGTGCGCCGCCGTGCCGTGGCTGGTCACGGGGTTCATGCACCTGGACGGATACATGGATGTGTGCGATGCGGTGCTGTCCCGGCGGGACCTGCCCACCCGCCGGCGCATTCTGAAGGACTCCCACTGCGGGGCCTTCGCCGTGATCTGCCTGGTGCTGCTGGCCCTGGGCCAGTGGAGCCTGTTCCTGTCGGCGGAGAGCATTGTCTGGCAGGCGCTGCTGCTGATCCCGGCGGCAGCGCGGGCCTGCGCCGGGCTGGCGGTGCTGGGCCTGCGGCCCATGGACACCAGTCAATACGCCGCCATGGGCGCGTCCCGGGGCGGCTATCTGGCGGCTCTTGCGGTGCTGCTGGTGCTGGCGGCGGGACTGCCCCTGTGGCTGTGGGGCAGCTTCGCCCCCCTGGCGGCGGCGGCGGGCTATGGCCTGGCGGTGTGGTACGGCTACCGGAATCTGGACGGCATGTCCGGGGATATCTCCGGCTTTGCCCTGACGCTCGGCGAGCTGTGCGGCTGCGCGGCAGCCATTCTGTGGAGGTGACGGCATGGATCTGATCATCGGCGGTGCGTACCAGGGAAAGTGTACGTTTGCCGCGGAAAAATACCGCCTGACGGCGGCGGACATCTGCGACCTGGCAGCAGACGCTCCCGCCCCTGCCCGGTGCTATGTCCACCTGGAGGCCCTGACCCAGCGCGGCCAGGCGGCGGAGGCCCTGCCCCTGCTGCTGGCGGCGGAGGTGGTGGTGGCCCGGGAGATCGGCAGCGGCGTGGTGCCTATAGACGCCGGAGAGCGGGCGTGGCGGGAGCGCCACGGGCGGCTGCTGCGGCAGCTGGCGGAAAGCGCCGGTCATGTGTACCGGGTATTTTGCGGATTGACGGAGGAATTGAAATGAAGCTGACCCTTCTGCGCCACGGGGAGACCGACGGCAGCCGCCGGGACCTGTACTACGGCGCGGCGGATATTCCGGCCCTGCCGGAGTCCCTGGCGGCCCTGCACGAAAACGCGGCGGCCTATCCCCGGGCGAAGCGGTACTACACCAGCGGCCTGCTGCGGACGGAGCAGACCCTGGCGGCGCTGTACGGCGACGTACCCCATGTGCAGCTGCCGGGCCTGCGGGAGATGGACTTCGGCGACTTTGAGATGAAAAGTTATCAGCAGCTGAAGGACACGGCGGCCTATCAGGCGTGGATCGCCGACGTGGAGCACAACCCCTGCCCCCACGGGGAAAGCGCCCCCCAGGTGCTGGCCCGGAACCGGGCCGCCATGGACCGGGTGCTGGCAGCCGGGGAGGATGCGGTGTGCGTCATTCACGGCGGCGTCACGGCGGGGCTGATGATGACCTGGTTCGGCGGTGGGCGGTATGACTACTCCGTAAAGCCCGGCACGGGCTTCACCGTCACATTTGAAAACGGCCGCCCTGTGTCCTACATCCGGGTACCGAAGTAATCAAAACCTCCGGCCAAATGCGGGTGGTCGTAAGACAGTTTCAGTCCCGGCAGTAATGTCTGCCGGGACTGCTATTGCATATTTCAAAGCCACATGATAGAATCAAACAAAGTAATAAGTCGGAACGATGCAGTAAACTCCAATTTGCCGAACTGATAAAAGCGCACTTCTATACCTTTCGGTGTACCGTGCGAGCATCCCTTGCCTCTCCCTTTGGGAGAGGTGGCCGAGCGTAGCGAGGACGGAGAGGGCAACCAATGACCATACCAAAAGACAATGCTCAATTAGAAAATGCCCGGCGGCTTCGCAGGGAGATGACACCCCACGAACGACAGGGATTTCCGTAATGTGTGTGCACAAATTGATCTTATCATTCGAAAAAGGCTGCAAGACCCTCTCAGTCACCTGCGGTGACAGCTCTCCCAAAGGGAGAGCCAAGGGGCTGCGCCCCATTACATAGTATGTTGACATGAGAAATGGAGCGTATCTGTATCGATACGCTCCATTGACTGTTTTATGAACACCCATCCAAGCCGGAGGTTTTGATTTCGGGGTAGTCCCAAACCCATTGGACAACCGACAATGCGTCATACTCTCCTAAGTCTTCGCCCCATTGCGGTTTGCTTTCTTCTCTTCCCGCTTCACGCGCCAGACGGCAAATGTGCGCACAAGCAAAACATTGACCAGCGCCAAACGCCCATAGCTGTACAGAACGCTGAGGAAGGAATACAGGGAGAAATCGCTGTCGTTGTGCAGATTATCTCTCCACAGCGGCATGATGCCGCAGCTCATCAAAAGCGGAAGCACAACCAGCGCAGCAAGCCATCCGGCAATAAGCCATGTGACCTCTTTTTTCGTCGCGGGCAGCCGAAGCGTCCGGTAGGAGCGCATCGTGCAGACGATCATCAGGACCATGACGAGGAACTGCGCCCACGCGATGGCAAGGCGCACATAGTTCAGCTCCGCCGTCCAGAAGCGCGTCACGAAGATGGCCATCCATGAAAGACCGGTCGCACAGCGAAGGTATAAATCCACGCAGAGATAGACCGCCCAACCGCAGTAGAGACCAGTGTGCCGCTTCACCGCAAGGAAGATGATGCCGCAGATGAGAAACGGTGACGCGAACATCAGTCCCGTCAGCAGATCACCGGTGAACAGCAGCCAGAGAACCAAGATGACCGCACCGGTACACAATAAAGCTGTTCCGGCGATGGTATGGCGCTTTTCCCGCTCGGGTGCCGCCTGCGGTGCAGAGGACGCAGGCACAGATTCTGTCTCCGGCGCGTCTTCGCCGCGCACCAGCTGGTCAAGTGTCACGCCGAAAAGCTCCGAGAGCTTTATGAGCTTTTCCAGTTCGGGGATCGAGGTGTCGGTCTCCCATTTGGAAATGCTCTGGCGCGAGATGCCCAGTGCGTCGGCAAGGTCGCCCTGCGACCAGTCTTTCTGTGTGCGCAGGCGTGCGATATTCTCTCCAAGTGTCATGGGGGGATCCTCCTTCGCAGATTTTCTGTGTTCAGTTTACCAAATGGGGCACGAAAAGTCCACCAAGCGGGGTTGAAAAGTTAGCAACCAGCGGTTGCACCTCATCAAGGGGACTGTGAAATAGTCGTTTGATGCAAAAACGGATTGCCGCGGCCAGTCTGCGGACTGGTCGCCCAATGACAAATTTTTATGCTCTCTTTGCTTCAGCGTCAGGTCGTCGCTATGGGTGGCGATGATCGGCACCGGCAGCGAAGAAAATCAGAATTTTTCTCCGGAAGCTTCGCGCATAAAGAATACATCCTGTATGAATATGCCTCTATGATAACATCCTGTATTGGAAATAGCAACTCCCGTCTCTCCCCGCCCCTTGCAAATCCCGGGCAAATAGGATATACTGACCTTGAAATTTAAACAAAGGAGCATGCATTATGGTCGTTTTGAATCATCTGGAGCCCCAGCGTGTCTTTCACTTCTTCGAGGAGCTGTGCGCCATTCCCCACGGTTCCGGCAACACCAAGGCCGTCAGCGACTGGCTGGTGGACTTTGCCAAGGCCCGGGGCCTGCGGTATGTCCAGGATCAGCTGAACAATGTGGTGATCTTCCAGGATGCCGCCCCCGGCTATGAGTCGGCGGAGCCGGTGATCCTCCAGGGTCACATGGACATGGTCTGCGAAAAGGAGCCCGGCTGCACCAAGGACATGGCTGTCGAGGGCCTGGACCTGGTGCTGGAGGGCGACACCGTTTCCGCCAAGGGCACCACCCTGGGCGGCGACGACGGCATCGCCGTGGCCATGGCCCTGGCCATCCTGGACGATACCTCCCTGTCCCACCCGGCCATCGAGGCCATCTTCACCGTGGACGAGGAAACCGGCATGTACGGCGCCGAGGGGCTGGACGTCTCCGTGCTGAAGGGCCGCCGGATGCTGAATATGGACTCCGAGGACGAGGGAGTTTTCACCGTCAGCTGTGCCGGCGGCGCCCGGGCTGACTGCTGCCTGCCCATCCGCCGCCAGCGGTTCGGCGCCCCGGTGCAGGAGATCGCCGTCACCGGCCTGGTGGGCGGTCACTCCGGCGCGGAGATCGACAAGGGCCGCGCCAACAGCAGCATGCTGCTGGGCCGGGTCCTGTGCGCCCTGGAGCAGAAAACGCCCCTGCGGGTGATCTCCGTCAGCGGCGGCCTGAAGGACAACGCCATCCCCACCGCCTCCGTGGCCCTGGTGGCCGCCGACGCCGGCGCCGTCCAGGCCGTCTGCGCCGAAATGGACGCCGCCTTCAAAAAGGAATACCGGGTCAACGACCCCGCCATCACCGTTTCCGCCCGTCCGGCGGAGTCCTCTCTGCTGCCCATGGACGAGGCCTCCAGCCGCAGCGCCGTGTGCCTGCTTGCCTGCCTGCCCAACGGCATTCAGGCCATGAGCGCCGACATGCCCGGCCTGGTCCAGACCTCTCTGAATCTGGGCATCCTCACCACCGGTGAGGATGCGGTCCACGCCTCCTTCAGCGTCCGCAGCAGCGTCGCCACCCAGAAGCAGATGCTCATCGACCGCCTCCGCTGCCTGACGGAAAGCCTGGGCGGCTCCGTCAGCACCCACGGCGAATACCCCGGCTGGGAGTTCATGCCCCAGTCCCCCCTGCGGGACCTGATGGTCCAGGTGTTCACCGACCAGTACGGCTACGCCCCCAAGGTGGAGGCCATCCATGCCGGTCTGGAGTGCGGTCTGTTCTCCGCCAAGCTGCCGGGTCTGGACTGCGTGTCCTTCGGCCCCGACCTGAAGGAGATCCACACCTTCCGGGAGTCCCTGTCTGTGTCCTCCGTGCAGCGGGTATACGCCATGGTGGTGGAAACGCTGAAGCGCATGCACTGACCCGCCCTTGTCCCGGCCTGTCCCGGCGCTTTACCGGGACAGGAGCGGGACATCCCGCCGTGTATCGGGACAATTTTTACGATATTTGAGGTAATATTATGTTCTCTATCTGGTGGCCCGCATACGTCTTTCCGTGTATCATGGTGCTTTGCGGCCTTGCGGGGCGGCTGCTGCCGGGCCGCAAATACCGCAGCCCCCTGGGTCCGCTGACGAAAGAACGCCAGGAATTTGCCGACCGTCTGCTGCTGAAGCTGCTGTGGCAGTTCGGCCTTGCCTTTGCGGCCCTGTCGTTTATGATCATGCGTTCCGTGCGGCTGATGGAAAGCAGCGGCCAGCAGATCCTGCTGTACATCGCCATTATTCTGCAAATAATCGGGGCATTTGCCTTGATTTTGCCGGTGGAACGCAATATGAAGGCATATTTTGACGAACAGGAGGACGAATGATGGGCATCACCGAGCTGGCTCCGGCCAAGCTGAACCTGACCCTGGACGTGGGAGCCCGCCGCCCGGACGGGTACCACGACATTACCTCCATCATGCAGAGCGCCGCCCTGTATGACGTTGTGGCGCTGGATTTCTCCGAAGCAGGCGGTATTGCGATAGAATGCCCGGGCACGGATCTGCCCACCGGCCCCGACAACCTGGCCTGGAAAGCGGCGGATGTCTTTTTTCGGGAGACGAATATCCCCCGCACAGGGATTTCTATCCGATTGGAGAAAAAAATCCCCTCCCAGGCCGGTCTTGGCGGCGGCAGCAGCGACGCAGCCGCTGTGCTGCGGGGAATGCGTCGTTTATTTCATGCGGATGTGTCCGACAAGTCGTTAGAAGCCATGGCCGCCCGGGTGGGCAGCGATGTTCCCTACTGCATCCGGGGCGGTACGGCTCTGGCCCAGGGCCGGGGCGAACGGCTTACCGTTCTTCCGGCACTGCCTATGTGCTGGTTCGTTATCGTGAAGCCCCCGGTGGCCAACTCTACCGCCGCCATGTATCGGAAGCTGGACGAAATTTCCATCACTGGACGCCCAGATTCCGATAAAATGGTGGACGCACTGAAAAACGGCGACCTGGTGCAAATCTGCCGCCTGGTGGGGAATGTATTTGAACAGGCCCTGCCGCCGGACAGTGAGATTTTCGCCATCCGCCGCCAGCTTTCGGAGCTGGGTGCCGACGCAGCGTGTATGACTGGCTCCGGCTCGGCGGTCATGGGCCTGTTCCGCCAGGAGGAAACCGCCCGTCTGGCGGCCCGGGAGCTGCAAAAGTCCTATCCCCTGACCTTTTTTGCCCCCCGGCTGTAAATCCCGGTATAAAAATAAAAAACGCCGTCTAAACTGTAGGAAACCAAAGAAAAATCTACAGTCTGGACGGTGTTTACTTATGAAAAATGCGAAAAATACAAGACTCCACGTCTGGGAGCTGGCGCTGCTGCTGGCGTTGGCCGCCGCCATTCTGTGGGGCGCGGCGTCCCTGAGCCGCCAGGAGGACCTGGGGCGAAAGGTCATCCGGCTCCATGTGATCGCCAATTCCGACAGCCCGGAGGATCAGGCCCTGAAGCTGCGGGTCCGGGACCGGGTGCTGGCCCGGGCCCAGGAGCTCCTGGTGCAGTCGGCGGACATGGCCCAGGCCCGGGAGGTCCTGACCTCCGCCCTGCCGGAGCTGACCCGGGAAGCCCAACAGGTCCTGGCGGCGGCGGGCTGCGGCGACGGCGTCCGGGCCCGGCTGGAGCCGGCGGAATTCCCCACCAAGAACTATGACGGCTTCTCTCTGCCCGCCGGGAAATACCTGGCCCTGCGGGTCATCATCGGGGAGGGCCGGGGACAGAACTGGTGGTGCGTGGTGTTTCCGCCGCTGTGCACCGCCGCCGCCTGCGATTGGCAGGACGCCGGACGGGACGCCGGGCTGGCGGAGGACGACCTGTCCCTGATGGCGGAGGAGGACCAGGGCTATCAGCTCCGGTTCCGGTCCGTGGAGCTGTGGGAAAAGCTGCGCCAATGGCTGGGAAAATAAGCGGAATCCTGAACAAGGCCCGCAGGCTTTTGCCTGCGGGCCTTGTTCGCTTGTCAAAAAAGGCAATGCCTTTTTTGACAAGCTGAAGGTCATTCTGCGAAAATTTCTCCCGCCAGGCTCAGCACGGCCCGGCCGCCTACCCGAACGGCGGCGTTTCCGTTCTGCACCGTCAGGCGGCTGCGTATTTCCGAGGGGCGGCGCATATGCTCCCCCTGGAGGAACACGTTTTCCCGGTCCGGCTGCACCAGGCCGCAGCGGTACAGATAATACGTCAGGGCTCCGTTGGAGGTGCCGGTGGCGCACTCCTCCGGAATGTCATACAGCGGGGCGAAATTGCTGCACCAGGCGGTGCAGGTGTCGTCCCCCAGGCAGAACATGTGCACCCCCGTGACCTTCTGCCGCCGGGACAGCTCCGCCACCAGCGTCTCGTTCTGCCGGGCCCGCAGCAGCGTCTCCCGGTCCCGCACCGGCATCATGATATCCGCCAGGCCCGTGGACACGATCTGGGGCGTCAGGTCCCGGGGCCGGTCCGCACCGGTCAGGCCGAAGGCCCGATACAGAGGTTCCCACTCCACCCGGGTCAGCTCCCCCAGCCACCGGGGCGGGGCCATGTCCATCCACACCACGTCGCCGTCCACGGAGATCTGCAGCTCCCCGGCCTTGGTGCGGGCAATGTGGCGTCCGTCGGACAGCCGCCCCAGCCGCCGCAGCAGGGCAAAGGCGGCAATGGTGGCGTGGCCGCACAGCTCCACCTCTCCCGCCGGGGTGAAATAGCGCAGGTCCACGCTGCCGTCCTCCCGCGGGCGGACGAAGGCCGTCTCCGAATGCTTCAGCTCGGCGGCGATCAGGCGCATGGTCTCGTCGCTGACGTCCCCCTCCGGCAGGGCTACCCCTGCCTGGTTGCCGCCAAACAGCTTGGCGGCGAATGCATCCATGACATATATTTTCACGGTAAAAACCTCCCCAAACTCTCTTTTTATTTATTATACTAAACTCTGCGCCGGTTTTCAAGCGTCCCGGGACTTGACTGGCTGGAAAATTTCGGATATAATGGCAGTAGAATTTGCGGTACGCCGCTGAAAGGAAAGGAAAATCATCCAAAATGCTGAACAAGCGCAGTCTGCTCTCCCAGTTCCTCCACTTCTCCGCCGCCACGGTGGCCTCTCTGATGGTGTTCTCCCTGTACTCCATTGTAGACGGCCTGTTCGTGGCCAAGGGTGTGGGCGAATACGCCATGAGCGCTGTCAATCTGGCCGTTCCCTTTATGAATGTCATGTTCTCCATTGCCGTGCTGTTCGCCGTGGGCACCAGCACCATCATCGCCATCTATCTGGGCGAGGGCCGCCGGGAAAACGCCAACCGTCTGTTTTCCCAGAATCTGGCGGTGCTGGTGGTTATCGGCCTGGTGATCACCGGGCTGGTGCTGGTGTTTCTGGAGCCCTTCGCCATGCTGCTGGGCGCCAAGGACGTAACGCTGGAGTACACCAAGGACTATCTGCGGGGACTGGCGCCCTTCGCCGTGTGCTTCATCGTGTCGTACAATATGGAGATCCTGGTGAAAACCGACGGACGGCCTGCCCTGGCCATCATCACGGTGATCACCGGGTGCCTGACCAACTGTGTGCTGGACTATGTGGCCATCTTCGTGCTGGACTGGGGCGCCTGGGGCGCGGCCTTTGCCACGGGTCTTTCCCAGCTGCTGACCTGCGTCATGTATCTGACCCACTTTCTGGGAAAGCACACCACCTTCCACCTGGTGCGCTTCCGGCCGGACCGGCATATTTACCGCCGGCTGCTGCCCATCGGCGTGGCCGACGGGGCCACGGAGCTGTGCAACGGCCTGATGATCTTCCTGTTCAACCGCACCATCCTGCGCTGCATCGGCCAGGACGGTCTGGTGAGCTATACCATCATTGCTTACATCAATACACTGATCCTGAACATCATGCTGGGCGTGTCCCAGGGGTCTCAGCCGCTGGTCAGCTATCACTACGGGCAGCGGGACCGGAAGGGCTGCCGCCGCCTGCTGCAATATGGCCTGGTGACACTGGCGGGTATGACGGTGCTGTGCTTCGGCGCGGTGCAGCTGTTCGCCCCGCAGATCGTCCACATCTTCCTGGGCGACAACAACGCCGCTCTCAGCGACGTGTCCGTGGGCGCTCTGCGGCGGTACGGCCTGTGCTATCTGCTGGTTGGCTTCAACGTGCTGATGGGCGGATTCCTGACGGCGGTGGAGCAGCCCCGTCCGGCTATCTGCATCTCCACCGGCCGGGGGCTGGTGCTGCAGGCCGGAGCCCTGCTGGCGCTGGCCGCCCTGTGGGGCGGCGAGGCCATCTGGTTTGCACCGGTGATCTCCGAGGTGGTGTGTCTGGTCATGGCGCTGGCGTTCATGGTACGCTTCTGGAAATCCAACCGGACGCTGGCTGCGGCGTGATACAATTTATCAAATGAGCGAGGCCGCCGGGAAAATATCCTCCCGGCGGCCTCTTTTGTTGCATTTGCAGCTGCAAACTGTCTTGTCATACTATATATTGTAGGTGACACAGGGGTCAACACTCCCATATCTTGTGTCCATTGTACAGAATGGACAAAATATCCCGGGGATTTTCGTCAGGCATTTTCCCCATATTTAGGGCTTTGGGCTTGCATCAGCACAGGATATGGTATATGATTAAGAGGCTGATTGACCGCTGCCCATTGAGGCAGCTTTTCCTGTGGAGAGAGAAAAATCTGAGGAGAGGGAGGACGTTACACATGAAGATCATTAAGCGCAACGGAGCGGAGGTTGCTTTTGACATTCAGAAGATCGAGCGGGCCATCACCAAGGCCAACAACTCTGTGACCGAGGCGGACCGCATGACTCCCGTGCAGATCGGGCGCATCGCCGAGTCCGTGGAGCTGCAGTGCCAGAAGATGAACCGTGCTCCCACGGTGGAGGAGATCCAGGATATGGTGGAGCACCACATCATGGCCCACGGGGCCTTTGAGGTGGCCAAGCACTACATCACCTACCGCTATACCCGGTCCCTGGTGCGCAGGGCCAACACCACCGACGACAAGATCCTCTCCCTCATCGAGTGCAACAATGAGGAGGCCAAGCAGGAGAACTCCAATAAGAATCCCGTGGTGAACTCCACCCAGCGGGACTATATGGCCGGCGAGGTGTCCCGGGATATCACCAACCGTCTGCTGCTGCCCCAGGATATTGTGGAGGCCCATGAGGAGGGCATCATCCATTTCCACGACACCGACTATTTCGCCCAGCATATGCACAACTGCGACCTGGTGAACCTGGAGGACATGCTGCAAAACGGCACCGTTATCACCGGCACCATGATCGAAAAGCCCCATTCCTTCGCCACCGCCTGCAACATCGCCACCCAGATCGTGGCCCAGGTGGCCTCCAACCAATACGGCGGCCAGTCCATCAGTCTGACCCACCTGGCCCCCTTTGTGGAGGTCAGCCGCCAGAAGATCCGCCGCATCGTCCTGGCGGAGATGGCGTCCATCGGCGTGGATCCCGGCGAGGAGAAAATCCATGAACTGGTGGAGGCCCGTCTGCGGGAGGAGATCCGCCGGGGCGTGCAGACCATCCAGTATCAGGTGGTGACCCTGCTGACCACCAACGGACAGGCCCCCTTCATCACCGTGTTCATGTACCTGAACGAGGCCCGGGACGAGCGGGAGAAGAAGGACCTGGCCATGATCATCGAGGAGATGCTCCTTCAGCGCTATCAGGGCGTGAAGAATGAGCAGGGCGTGTGGGTGACCCCCGCCTTCCCCAAGCTGATCTATACCCTGGAGGAGGACAACATCCATGAGGACTCCCCCTATTGGTACCTGACGGAGCTGGCCGCCAAATGCACCGCCCGCCGCATGGTGCCGGACTATATCTCCGAGAAGAAGATGAAGGAGCTCAAGGGCGACGTGTACACCTGTATGGGGTGCCGCTCCTTCCTGACCCCGGACCGTTTTACCGACGCCGGGATCGGCAACGTTGCCAACGCCGGGAATTACGAGCCCGGCAAGCACAAATACTATGGCCGGTTCAATCAGGGCGTGGTCACCATCAATCTGCCGGACGTGGCCCTGTCCTCCGGCGGAAATAGGGACAGGTTCTGGCAGATCTTCGAGGAGCGGCTGGAGCTGTGCCACCGGGCGCTGCGGTGCCGCCACGAGCGTCTGCTGGGCACCACGTCGGACGCCGCCCCCATCCTGTGGCAATACGGCGCGCTGGCCCGGCTGAAAAAGGGCGAAACCATCGACAAGCTGCTGTATAACGGCTATTCCACCATCTCCCTGGGCTATGCGGGCCTGTATGAGTGCGTGAAATACATGACCGGCAAGAGCCACACGGACCCCGCCGCCACCCCCTTCGCCCTGGACATCATGCAGAAGATGAACGACAAGTGCAAGGAGTGGAAAACCGCCGAGAACATCGACTATTCCCTGTACGGCACGCCTCTGGAGTCCACCACCTATAAGTTTGCCAAGTGCCTGCAAAAGCGATTCGGCGTCATCAAGGGCATCACCGACAAGGGCTATATCACCAACAGCTATCATGTCAATGTCACCGAGGAGATCGACGCCTTCACCAAGCTGGAGTTTGAGGCCCAGTTCCAGCACCTGTCCCCCGGCGGCGCCATCAGCTATGTGGAGGTGCCGGACATGCAGAACAACATCCCCGCGGTGCTGGAGGTCATGAAGTTCATTTATGACCACATCATCTACGCCGAGCTGAACACCAAAAGCGACTATTGCCAGGTCTGCGGCTGGGACGGTGAGATCCAGATCGTGGAGGAGGACGGCAAGCTCATCTGGAAGTGTCCCCAGTGCGGCAATACCGACCAGGACAAGATGAACGTGGCCCGCCGCACCTGCGGCTATATCGGGACCCAGTTCTGGAATCAGGGCCGGACCCAGGAGATCAAGGACCGGGTGCTGCACCTGTAAGAGGTTCCCGCTTCGGTCGCTGTTTGGTAGTATATATTACCCAAAAGGAGCAATATCGTGTACTATGGCAACCTGAAAAAATGTGATATTGCCAACGGCATCGGGGTGCGGGTGACGCTGTTTGTGTCCGGCTGCACCAACCACTGCCCCGACTGCTTCCAGCCCCAGACCTGGGACTTCCACTTCGGCAGGCCCTTCACCGCCGACACGGAGCGGGAGATTTTCGCCGAGCTGGACAAGTCCTATGTGGACGGGCTGACGGTGCTGGGGGGCGAGCCCTTCGAGCCGGAAAACCAGAGGGACCTGCTGCCCTTTCTGCGGGAGGTCCGGCGGCGGTACCCGGGAAAGACCATCTGGTGCTTCACCGGCTTCCGGCTGGAGGATGAGCTGCTGCGGGAGGGGTCCCATCCCCGGTGTGCTGTGACGGACGACCTGCTCTCCTGCATCGACGTGCTGGTGGACGGACGGTTCGTGGCGGCGGAAAAGGACATCAGTCTGCAATTCCGGGGCAGCCGGAACCAGCGGGTGCTGGACCTGCCGAAAACCCTGGCCGCCGGGCAGCCGGTGATCTGGGAAAAGCTGAAAAAATGACAAGAGCATGCCCTGGGCGTTGTGCCCAGGGCATGTTTGAACTTGTCAAAAAAGGCGGCGCCTTTTTTGACAAGCTCAAAAGCATTTTCAAAACTTTCATAAAAGTTCTGAAAATGCGGTGATTGAAAACGAAAGACACCCCTGATGGGTTTCTTTCGTAACTATCTTCCTTTCCGAAGGCGGGGGTAATCCTACTTTTTTGACAGACTGGCATGCCCTGGGCGTTGTGCCCAGGGCATGCTTTATTATGGGGAAGTTACAGCTTTTCGGCCAGGCGCTCCAGCGCCTCGGTCATGCCCTCCTCGAAGGAGGGGTGGGGACGCATAACGGCCAGCAGCTGGCGCACCGTCAGACCGTTGACCAGGGCGGCGCTGAGCTGGCTGATGATGTCGCTGGCGTGCTGGCACATCAGCTGCGCGCCGATGAGTCGTCCGGTATCCCGGTCGGCCACCAGCTTCATGAAGCAGCGGCCCGGGTCCTCAATGACCGTGCGGGCATTGCCGAACATGGTGCACTTGCCGGACACGGCGTTGATGCCCTGCTCCTTGGCCTCGGCCTCGGTGAGGCCCACTACGGCGATCTCGGGGCTGCTGTAAATGCAGCTGGGCACCACGTTCAGATCCGTGGCGGAGGCCGCGCCGCACAGGCGGTCCACGCAGGCAATGCCCTGGGCGGCGGCCACATGGGCCAGCTGGATCACGGCGGACACGTCGCCGATGGCGTATACGCCGGGGATGCTGGTCTGGAAATCCTCGTCCACCCGGAGGCTGCGGCCCCGGGTCTCAGGCGTCAGGTCCGGGGCAAACAGCCCGTCCCAGCAGGGACGGCGGCCAATGGCGCACAGGACCTTTTCGCCGGAGACGGCCTTTTCCTTGCCCTTCTGGTCAATATGGACGGTCAGGCCGCCGGGCGTCTGCTCCACGCTTTGGACCATGGCGGAGGTCAGCACCTCCACCCCCTGCTTTTTCAGGATCTGGCCCAGATTCTGGCCCAGCTCCCGGTCCATGGTGGGCAGCAGCCGGTCCATGCCCTCGATGAGGGTGACCCGGCAGCCCAGGTTGGCATAAAACGTGGCAAACTCCACGCCGATGACGCCGCCGCCCATGATGACCAGGGACTCATACAGGGTGTCGCTGCCCTCCAGCAGCTGGTCGGAGGTCATGACCCCCGGCAGGTCCAACCCCGGAATCGGCGGGCGCACCGGCACGGAGCCGGTGGCGATCAGGAGGCGGTCGGCGGTGTAGGCAGTCTCCCCTGCCGGGCCGGTGACGGTGACCCGGCCCGGAGCGTCGATGCGGGCGGTCCCCTCCAGCAGGTCCACCCTGGCCCCCTTCAGCAGGGCGTGGATACCCCCCCGGAGCTTTTCGGAGACGCCGCGCTTATAGGCGAACATCTCCGCCAGGTCAAAGGTGATGTCTCCGGCGTGGACCCCGGCAGGGGCTCCGTCCACGGCGTCCCGGTACACCTGGGAGGCGTGGAGCAGAGTCTTGGTGGGGATGCAGCCCCGGTTGAGGCAGGTGCCGCCCACCTCCCGGCGCTCCACCACGGCGGTGTGCAGGCCGCGCTTGGCCGCCTGCAGGGCGGCGGTGTAGCCCCCGGGCCCCGCGCCGATGACAATGAGCTGATAATCGGACATTGGTCCATCCTCCGTTATTCGTTATAGGTTTTGGCTGCGGATCAGGCCGCAGAGATCCCCGGCTACGTCCGCAGGCAGGTCCGCAGACTCCACCGCGCCGCACAACGCCGCGCCGGAGAAGGCGCAGCCCTCCAGCTTCCGGGTCAGAACGTCGAACAGGTGGGCGTCCATGGCGTCGGTATACACCGCCGCCTGGCGGCAAATGCCCTGCTCCACCCGCAGCCGGATGCTGACCTCGCCCCAGGGGAACTTTTCGGTGCAGGAAAAATCAAAGGGGAACGTGGCCCCGTATACCCAGTCGCGGCTGCTGAACTGCCTGTACAGCGTCTCCAGGGCCTCCTGGTCAAAATCCTTCTCCTCCAGGGGCTGGGCCGTCAGGCCGTATACCTGCTGGAAGGCCCGGTTCATGGCGTCGGTCATGCCCGCCACCGTCAGACCGGGGCACAGCTCCCGCAGATTCACCACCCGGGACGCCACGGAGGCCACGCCCTTGCTGGCGATCTTGGCCGAGGACGGGCTGAGATAGCGGCCCATTTTGGTCATGTCCGCGTCGATGAGCAGGGTGCCGTTGTGGAAGGAGCGGCCGCCGTGATTGTAGAAGGAGTTGCCGGAGAATTTCCGGCCCTGGGCCAGCAGGTCGTTGCGGCCGGACAGCTCCGCCTGGATGCCCAGCAGACGGCAGGCCTCCAGGATCACCCGCTGCTGGCGGGGCAGGTCATAATTCTCGGTGGACACGGAGAAGGTGAAGTTCAGATTCCCCATGTCGTGGAACACCGCACCGCCGCCGGACAGACGGCGGGCCAGGGTGCCCCCCTCCTGCTCCAGCAGGCCGGTGCGGCACTCCTGCCAGGCGTTCTGGTTGCGGCCGATGACCACGGTGTTCTGGTTCTGCCACAGGTAGAGGATGCAGGCGTCGTCCGCCACATGCTCCGTCAGGTATTGCTCCAGGGCCAGGTTGCGATAGGGATCGGTTCCGTTGCCGGAATAGGTATACAGGTGCTTGATCATGGTTTCCTCCAACGCAGAATCGGGTGCCGGGCGGCCTTTACCTCGTCGGGACGGCCGATGGGCATATGGTGGGGTGCATCGTGCATGGCTTCGGGATCATCGTAGGCCCGCCGGTACAGCATCCGCAGCACCTCCGCCGCCTGGTCCAGGACCTCGGGTCCCTCGGTCTCCGTGGGCTCCAGCATCAGGGCCTCATGGACGATCAGGGGGAAGTACATGGTGGGCGGATGAATGCCCTCGTCAATCAGGGACTTGGCCACATCCAGGGCGGAGACGCCGGTCTCCTTCTTCAGGCCGCTGAGATCCAGCACGAACTCGTGCATACAGATACGGTCATAGGCCGGCTGGAAGGTGCCCCGGAGCTTCTCCTGCAGGTAGTTGGCATTGAGCACGGCGTTCTGCGCCGCCTCGGGGATGCCCTGGCGGCCCAGGGTCAGCAGGTACGTCAGCGCCCGGACCACCACCAGGAAGTTGCCCATGAAGCTGCGGACCTGGATATGGCCGGGCTCCTCCGCCAGGGCGGAATGAGGCAGATAGGGAATCAGGAAATCCTTGCAGCCCACGGCGCCTGCGCCGGGACCGCCGCCGCCATGAGGCGTGGCGAAGGTCTTGTGCAGGTTCATGTGGATGCAGTCAAAGCCCATGTCGCCGGGGCGGACGATGCCCATAACGGCGTTGAGGTTGGCCCCGTCGTAGTAGCACAGGCCGCCGGCCTCATGGACCAGACGCGTGATCTCCAGGATGTTTTTGTCGAAGATGCCCACGGTGTTGGGGTTGGTGAGCATCAGACCGGCGGTATCGTCCCCCAGGGCAGAGCGCAGGCTGTCCAGGTCCACGCAGCCGTCCGGACCGGAGGCGATGTTCACCACCTCATAGCCGCACATAGCCGCCGTGGCGGGGTTGGTGCCATGGGCCGAGTCGGGCACGATGATCTTGGTGCGCTTGTGGTCGCCCCGGGCATCGTGGTACTGCTTGATCAGCAGGACGCCGGTGAACTCGCCGTGGGCTCCGGCGGCAGGCTGGAAGGTCATGCCGTCCATGCCGGTGATCTGGCACAGGTACTCCTGCGCGGTGTCCAGCACATGGCGCATACCCGCCAGGGATTCCCGGGGGGCCAGGGGGTGGCAGCCGGTGAAGCCAGGCAGGGCCGCCATCTCCTCGTCGATGCGGGGATTGTACTTCATGGTGCAGGAGCCCAGGGGGTAGAAGCCGCAGTTGACGCCGTGTACCTGGTGGCACAGCTCCGTATAGTGGCGGGAGATGTCGGTCTCGCTGAGCTGGGGCAGGTCGGGCTTCGTCTCCCGGCGCAGGGACTCCGGCAGGGAGACGGCGTCCACGTCGCAGGGGGGCAGGATGGTGCACCGGCGGCCGGGCACGCTCTTTTCAAAAATCAGCTTCATTTGTCCAGCACCTCCTTGACGATGGATACGGCTTCGTCCAGCTCCCGGCGGCTGACCTTCTCCGTGGCGCACCACAGGACCCGGTCGTCGCCCAGAGGCAGACCGCCCAGGATGCCCCGGCGGTCCAGGGCCTCCAGCAGCTCCTGGCTGCGGGGCATTTTCAGGACAAACTCGTGGAAATACGCACCGCCGTATACCGGCTCCACCCCGGGCAGGGCGCACAGGGCCTTTTCCAGATAATGAGCCTTGGCCATGGACTGCTCCGCAGCCTCCGCCATGCCGTCGGGGCCCATGGTGGCCATGTACAGCCCGGCGGTCAGGGCGCACAGCGCCTCGTTGGAGCAGATGTTGCTGCTGGCCTTCTCCCGGCGGATGTGCTGCTCCCGGGCCTGGAGACTCAGCACATAGGCCCGGCGGCCCTGATGGTCGGTGGTCTCGCCCACGATGCGGCCGGGGAGCTTGCGCATGAGCTTATCGGTGGCGGCCATATAGCCCAGATACGGGCCGCCGCAGCCCAGGGGCAGACCCAAGGGCTGCCCCTCGCCCACGGCGATGTCCGCGCCGCAGTCCCGGGGCGTTTTCATAACAGCCAGGGCAATGGGGTTGCAGCCCATGATGTACCTGGCCCCGGCCTGATGAACGGCCTGGCCCAGGGCCTCGGCATCCTCAAACAGGCCGAAGAAGTTGGGCTGCTGGACATAGAAGGAGGCAACCTCCTCATCCAGCATGGAGGCCAGGGCCTCCAGGTCGGTTTTGCCGTCCTTCGCCGGCACCACGCGCAGCTCGTCGCCGGTGCCGTAGCAATAGGTGCGGACGGTGTTGATGGTGTCGGGGTGGGCCGCGCCGGAAATGAGGGTCACCCGGCGCTTGCGCTCGCGGCACATGGCCGCCGCCTCGGCAGCGGCGGTGGCCCCATCGTACACGGAGGCGTTGGACACGTCCATGCCGGTGAGCTGGCAGATCATGGTCTGATACTCGAAGATGGATTGCAGCAGACCCTGGCTCATTTCCGCCTGATAGGGGGTGTAGGCCGTGAGGAACTCCTCCTTGGCGGGGATATATTTGACGATGGAGGGGATGTAGTGGTCATAGGCCCCTGCGCCCCGGAGAACGGTGGCGTAGGTGCGGTTTTCGGCGGCCATGGCGGACACCGCCCGGCTTGCCTCCAGCTCGCTCATGCCGTCGGGGATGTTCAGGGGCTTCCGCAGGAGCATCTGCTCCGGCACATCCCGGTACAGATCCATGATGTTTTCCAGCCCCACGGCCCGGAGCATCTGCTCCCGCTGGGCCTGGGTGGAGGGGACATAGCTGCCCATGCTCAGCCCTCCTCGGCGCAGAATGCCTCGTAAGCGGCGGCGTCCAGCAGCTCCTCGGTGTCGGTGATGTTCTCCACCTTGATGATCCAGGCGTCATAGGGAGCCTTGTTCAGCAGCTCGGGCTGGTCCAGCAGGTCCTCGTTGACGGCGCAGACGGCGCCGGTGACGGGGCACACCAGGTCGGACACGGCCTTGACGGACTCCACATCGCCGAAGGCCTCGCCGCAGGTGACGTCGTCGCCCTCGCCGGGCAGGTTCACGAACACCACATCGCCCAGGGCGTCCTGTGCAAAGTCGGAAATGCCGATGACGGCCACGCCGTCCTCCATCTTCACCCACTCGTGGGACTTGGAATACTTCAGATCAGTCGGATACAGCATTGTGATTTACCTCCAAATTTAATATGTTTTGTTGTTTGTTCAAATGTCCAGCTTGCCGGCCAGCTGCTCCAGCGCGTCGTTGATGGCGGCATCGTCGAAGCAGTAGCGCATTTCGGTGTGACGGGCCCGGAGCTGCTCCACATCGGCCTTGATCTCGCGGCCCCGGAGGATGCAGTCGGCCATCAGGGAGGCCAGCTGGTCGAAGTCCTTCTCCTCGAAGCCGAAGCGGGTCATCTCGCTGACGCCCATACGCAGGGCGCCGGAGGCGGTGAAGCCCTCCTCATCGGGGGTGGCCTGGTAGTTGACGATGACGTTGTTCTGCTCCAGGCGCTCGGCGATCTCCGCGCCCTCGCCGTAGCCCACGGAGACGATGACCTGGTGGGTCTCGGTGTAGTCGATGGCGGGATCGCCCACCACGTCCAGGCCATAGCTCTTGAGGCTCCGGGCGAAGGACTTGGCGTTGCGGATAATGGTGCTCTGATACGCGTCGCGGAACTGGTTCATTTCATAGGCCGCCATGAGCATACCCAGCTGGGTGCCCAGGTGGTGGTTGGATACGCTGCCGGGGAAGGTGCGGCTCTCGATGGTCTTCCACAGGCCGTATTTCAGGTCCTCCTCCTTATAGTTGACGCCGATGACGCCGCGCTGGGGGCCGAAGAAGGTCTTGTGGGTGGAGCCGGTGACGATCTCCGCGCCCTCCTGGAAGGGGTTCTGGAAGTGGTCGCCGATGAGGCCCAGCACATGGGCCATATCGTACATAATGGTGGTGGGAATCTTCTGCTCGTCCACAAAGCGGCGGATCTGGGCCACAGGCTCCTTATGCAGAACCATGGACTTGCCGAAGATGATGAGCTCGGGACGGTAGCGGTCGATGAGCTTCTTGGTCTCCTCCACGTCCATCTTATAGGGGTTGTCCCGGCAGACGGGGAAGTTTACCACGGCGGGCTTTTCGGTGACGGGGTCCACGGCGATATAGTCGTGGAGGGCGCCCATGGGCTGGGCGGACAGGTGACCGCCCTTGATGATGTGGTTGTTCATGACGTAGCCCAGGCGCTTGGCATCCTTCTTGCGGTCGAAGCGGTTCTTCCAGTCCGTCAGGGCGGAGAACACCGCCATGTTGGACATCTGGCCGCTGAGGGTGCGGGTCTCCACCTCGGTGCAGCCGAAGTAGGCGCGCATTTCCTCGGTGAGCATACGCTCCACCTGGTCGATGAACTTGGTGCCCTGGTAATAGAACACCTCCTTCTCATAAAAGGCCAGGATCTTCTTGTGCTCGGCATAGCGGCAGGCCGGGTCGCTGCCGGACAGCAGGCGCACGGCCCGGCTGGGGGTATTCTCGGAGGGAATCAGGTTCACGCACTGCTCCTGACGCCAGACGTGGTTCTCGATGGCCTTGTGCAGCAGGGCCAGGGCCTTGCCGGTGCGGTCGCCGCCGGCCACGGTGCGGACCTCCTCCTGCTCACCGTACAGCAGGGGGCGGGCGAAGGGAGGCGCGCCCACGCTCATGTGGCGGGCGGGGATCACGGCCTTCAGGCGCTTGCCGCGGATATCCACCTCCACGGTGTCGTCCACCAGAACGTCGCTGTCGATATAGCACAGGCCGATGGCACGCTTGCCGCTGGCCTCCAGGATCACGGTGGACAGGCCCTCACCCTGGGTCTTGAAATAGGGCACCATGGTGCCGCTGGTGACCCAACCCACCAGCTTATCGCCCTTGTAGATCTCCATTCCGGCCCGCATGACGCCGCGGTCCAGCAGGGCGATGGGGGCGATCCTCCGGGGCAGGGCGGACATGTCGGAGAAGTCCCGGTCCATGTGGCGGATAAATGCCTGGTGCTGACGCTCCAGAGCGGCGCGGCCGATGAAATCCCCCTTCTGGGCGGAGAAGCTCACGGCAAACTTGGCCAGAGGCACGGCGAAGATGGGGATCTCGGTGCCGTCGGGGGCAACGCCCATCTCGTGGCCGTACAGGGGGAAGGACGCCTCCATCCGCAGGGTATCCCGTGCGCCCAGGCCCGCCGGACGCGCGCCCAGCTCCACCAGACGGTTCCACAGCCACACCACGTCCTCGCTGCGGACGTATACCTCGTAGCCCAGAGGCTCGCCGGTGTATCCGGTCTTGGCGATGCGGGCCTGGCGGCCCTCCAGGGACACGGTGCCCAGGGAGTTCTTGGTGGGCTCCTTGGTGGGGGACTCGCCGCCGGAGAGGGTCATGAGCATTTCCTTGCTCTTGGGGCCCTGGACGGCGATGGAGGCCCATTCGGCGCTGATGTTGGTGATGGTGCAGTCGAAGCCGGACAGGGCCCGGTTCAGATGCTCCAGATCCTTGTCGATGTTGGCGGCGTTGACCACCAGCAGATAGCTGTCCTCCTGGAACAGGTACAGATACGCGTCGTCCACGGCGCCGCCGTTCTCGTTGGGGATGATGCAGTACTGGGCCATGTTCAGGTCCAGAGCGCTGACGTTGCTGGTCAGCACATGCTGGAGAAATTCCTTGCGCTGGGGGCCCTCAATCAGCAGGCGGCCCATGTGGGACACGTCGAACAGGCCGCACACCTGGCGGGTGTACAGATGCTCGGCGATGATGCCGGACGGATACTGGATGGGCATTTCCCACCCGCCGAAGTCCACCATGGTGGCCCCGGCGGAAACATGCACGTCGTACAGCTGCGTGCGCTTCAGTTCGCTCATTTTCTAAGCTCCTCCTTCAAAGTTGTTCCTTCCTGTTTTTGGGCAGCAAAAAAGGGCGCAAAGCCGTTGCCTTGCGCCCCCGTATCCTAACCTGAGAGATTCCCCGCCCCATCCGGGGCAGGTTGCACCTTCGGTGGCCGGACATATCCGGCCTTTTCGGAGTATCGTCCGGACCCGGTCCCTTTTGCCTGAGAGCTTCTGCGTTCCCCTTCGGCGCCGCGCAGAGCACGGTCTCTCCCGAGTCCATCCACCGATGATCCCTATTCCGTTGTTATGTCCATTCTATCACGGGGCGGGAAATGGTGTCAACGCGAAACATCGGGCCCGGGTAACATTTGGATAAATGGTAAAAAACGGAGGTCCGTCTTTGGGCTATCTGACCAAGTGGAGGTCGTGAAGCACGGCGTCCGCCATGACGCGGCTGCCCAGGCGGCTGGGGTGCATGCCGTCGCGCTGGTACAGGTCCGCCGTGTTCCCGGCGGCGTCGAAGGCCGCGCCGAAATCCACCCGCCGCAGGGAGATGGCGTCCGTCAGCCTGCGCAGCCACCGGACGTATTCCGCCGAGGCCTCAAGAGCCCGGTCCATGTCGCACACCGGCTGCCACTGGGCCGGGATGGTGCGCACGGGATATGGAATGCCCACCACCGGCCGGACCCCGGCGGCCACGCACTGGTGGACCATGGCCATGACGGCAGACTTGGCCTGGTCGGCGGAGCCGGTGAGCATAATGTCGTTGTCGCCGCCCATAAACAGGACCATATCCGGCTTCTGGGGCAGGGCCTGGCTCTGGAGCCGGACCAGGAGGCCGGTGGAGGTATCGCCGGCTACGCCGGCGTTGACCCACAGATGGGGCGTCTCCCGGTTCAGCAGGTCCACCCAGCCTTCTCCGGGGGCCAGGTTGTATCCCGTGGTCAGGCTGTCGCCCAGGCATACGATCTTCATGGCTTCCTCCTCTGTTATACGGAAATCTTGCGGACGCCGGGGTTTTCCCTGAGAAAACGCAGGGCCTCCTCATGGGTAATGGGGTCCGGCAGCCGGATGGACACCTCCAGGCAGAGCATGCTGTCCTCCCGGGTCAGGGTGCTGTCGGTGATCTTGCCCCGGTGCTCCCGGACCAGGCAGTCAAAGGCCTGCATCAGGCCGTCGCTGTCCGTCATGTGCACCGTGACCTCCTGGGTGATCTCCGCATCGCCGCCCACCCGGAACCGGTGCAGCACCAGCTGGATCACCACCAGCACCACAGCCTCCATCAGGCCCAGCCAGTACATACCCGCGCCGATGGCCATGCCCACGGCGGCGGTGCCCCACATACCGGCGGCAGTGGTCAGGCCCCGGATGGAGCTGCCGTTTTTGAAGATGACGCCGGCGCCCAGAAAGGAAATGCCGCTGACCACCTGGGCGGCAATGCGGGCGGTGTCCGCCCCCCGGGAGCCGTCCAGAGCGGCAGTGTCGATGAATGCGTATTTGGACAGGATCATGAACACCGCCGAGGCGCAGGCAATGATGCAGTGGGTCCGCACCCCCGCCTCCTTCTGGCGCTTGGTGCGCTCCAGGCCAATGGCCGCGCCCAGGGCAGCGGACAGCAGGATTCGGAACAGAAATTCCAGATTATCGTATAGGGTCAAGGTTGACTCCGGCAAAAAGCCCGTCAGGCCGGTCAGCATAGAATTCTCCCCCTTTTATCACATTTTCTCCAGCTCCGGCCGGAGCATAGCCCGGGCCTTTTTCCGGGCCCGGGTCAGGGCCATGCGGACGCTGGTGGGCTTTACGCCCATCTCCCGGGCCAGCTCGCTGTCCGAATAGTCCAGAATGTACCGGGCCTCCAGCAGCCAGCGGGTGTCCTCATCCAGCCGGGGCCACACCCGGGCCAGGGCATTCAGCTCCACCCGGCGGGACAGCAGCTCATCCATGTCCGGCGCGGACGACGCCTCCGGCGCGTCCTCCAGCGGCACCTGGGGGTGGCGGCGGTTATGGCGGAGCACGTTGTACGCCGTGTGGCGGCAGGCGGCGGCGATATACCCCGGCAGCTTGCTCTCGTCCAGCTGCCGCACAACGTCTATCCGGTCGATGAGCCGCAGCAGCGTCGTCTGGACGGCATCCTCCGTGGCCCATTTGTCGTCCAGCACCTCATATGTACACTGATACATCAGGCGATGATACTGCACAAACAGGCGGGACATATACGCGCGGTCGTCCTCATCCTGGATGGTAAGGATGCAAATCGGCAGCATATGGTCCCCCCTTTCGCGCAGTCGGCAAGATGTTCAAAAGATCCAACATTCCACATTATAATAGTTTTTTTGAAAAAAACAAGAAAAACGAAAAAAATCGGTTGCATTTTGCGGATTTCGGTGTTACGTATATAGATACGTCTGTAAAAAGGGCAAAATTGCGAAAAGGAGGGGTGCACCGTGCAGGAGAGGAATAGCAAGCAGGAGGAGGCCCTGTTTACGCTGCTGATGGACCAGGTCGCGCGGCAGGAAAACCAACAGGCCCGGGAGGCCATGGAGCGCCTGGCCCGTGACCCGTCGGCTGCGGTGCCTGCGCTTTCGCAGCGGCGGTGCATGCAGACCATTCAGCGGGGCCTTCTGCGCCGGGATCTGCGCTCCGCCGGACGGGTGCTGCGGCGGCTGGCGGGCCGGGCAGCGGTGATTCTGGCAGTGGCGGCGCTGTGCTTCTCGGTAGCCTTTGCCGTGTCCCCGACCCTGCGGTCCCAGACGGTTCGCTGGGTGGTGGAAACCTTCGACACCCATACCCTGCTGCGCCCCGGGTCCCGGGCGGACCGCAGCGGCGGGTCCTCCCTCCCCTCCGGGCTGACGGTGGGCCGGCTGCCTACCGGAGTGACCCTGACGGAAACAAACCTGAGCCAGGGGATCTGGTTTTACCGCTATGCCGACGGCGACGGCTGCTGGCTGGAGATCAGGCTGATGGCTTTCAGCGGCGACGGCGTCATGTGCGTGGACACGGAGGACGCCGGTATGCACCGGCTGACCATCAACGGCTATCCCGCATTCACCACCCACAAAAACGGGATGTCCACCGTCGTGTGCACGCTGGATGACTGGAGCTCCGTTCTGACCGTCACCGGCAAGGGCTTCTCAGTGGACGACCTGGCCCAGGTGGCAGAGGGGGTTCAGGTGCGGTAAGGAGGGGCGCTTTTCCTACCGGGCCGGTGCGTTTATATCTTGACAAAGATCGCCGGGCATGATAAAATCTTATCATAATCCAAGGGGTGCTGGCGCAAGCCGGCTGAGATGCGACGTATTGCCGTCCGGTCCCTCAGACCTGATCCGGGTAATGCCGGCGTAGGAATGCGACCATACCGCTTTGTATCCGCATTGCGACGCCTGCGCGGCCCGCGATGCGGATATTTTTTTCACGGAGGAGAAAAACACATGAAAGTCAGCAAAACACGCATGATCTGTGAGGCTGCCATCTTCATCGCCATGGCGGAGATCCTCAGCCTCATCAAGCTCTATGAGTTCCCCAACGGCGGCTCCATCACCCTGGAGATGCTGCCCATCATCCTGTTCGCCGCCCGGTACGGCTGCGGCTGGGGCTCTCTGGCGGGCCTGGTGTACGGCACCATCACCTACCTTATCGGCAACAAGTTCTCCATTGACTGGACCACCATCATCTGCGACTACTTCATCGCCTTTGTGGCACTGGGCTTTGGCGCGGGCCTGCTGTCCCGCCGCAAGTGGAGCGTTTACTATGGCACGGTCATCGGCGGCCTGCTGCGCTTTTTGGCGCATTTCCTCATCGGCGTCTTTGTGTGGGGCAAGTGGATGCCCGACACGTTCTTCGGCATGACCATGACCAGCCCCTGGATCTACTCCCTGATCTATAACGGAAGCTACATGCTGTCCAGCATCATCCTGTGCCTGGTGGTGTTCGCTCTGCTGTATAAGCCCCTGCGCAAGTATTTCACGTCGGCCGACCTGCTGGCGGCCTGACGCTGTCCCTTCCCCTTTCCCTCCAGGGCCGGCGTGTGCCGGCCCTGGAAAATTTTTTCCAGGAGATCAAAAAAAGTGTTGACAAACGCCGGAAAGCGAGTATAATAAATCTTGTTCGTCAGGAACATAGCGGGATTGTGTAAAGGTAGCACAGCGGACTCTGACTCCGTATGTGAGGGTTCGAATCCTTCTCCCGCTGCCATAGGAACCACCGTGATTCTGATAGGATTACGGTGGTTTTCATCTTGTCAAAAAGGCTTTTTGACAAGATGAACAGCCCCGCAGAAGCGATTCTGCAGGGCTGTTTTCATTTGTACATTTCTCTCTGTCTCTGTGGTGCACCCTTGGAGTAAATTGGCGTAAGTTGTGGCGTAAGCACCGACAATTTGGGGGCAATCAATAGAGCTTTGCGCCTGCAGGAATGTGAGGATCCACCATCAGCAAATGGAGCTTTTCCTCGCCGTTTTCATGATGCACGGCTGAAATCAACATACCGCAGGAGTCGATACCCATCATCGCTCTTGGAGGCAGATTGGTGATTGCAATGCAGGTCTTGCCCACCAGCTCCTCCGGCTCATAATACTCGTGAATTCCGCTCAAAATGACCCGGTCGGTGCCGGTGCCGTCGTCCAGAACGAACTTCAGGAGCTTCTTGGACTTCTTCACGGCCTCGCATTCCTTGACCTTCACGGCCCGGAAATCGGACTTGGAGAAGGTGTCGAAATCCACCAGGTCGGTGAACAGCGGTTCGATCTGCACGTTGGAGAAGTCGATCTTCTCCTCCACGACAGGGGCGGTGGGAGCGGTCTCGGCGGGCTTTGCGGGCTTCTTGTCGGTATCCAGCGGCTTCATTGTGGGGAACAGGATCACGTCCCGGATGGAGTCGGTGCCGCAGAGCATCATGGCGCAGCGGTCGATGCCGAAGCCCAGGCCGCCGGTGGGGGGCATACCGTATTCCAGGGCGAGAACGAAATCCTCGTCCATCATGTCGGCCTCGTCGTCGCCGTTGGCGCGCTTTTCGGCCTGGGCCTTGAAGCGCTGATACTGGTCGATGGGGTCGTTGAGCTCGGAGAAGGCGTTGCCCATCTCGCAGCCGCAGATGAACATCTCATATCGCTCGGTAAGCTCCGGCTGGCTGGGGCTGCGCTTGGCCAGGGGACTCACCTCCACCGGGTACATGGTGATGAAGGTGGGCTGGATCAGCGTCTCCTCCACCTTCTGGTCAAAGGTCTCATACAGGGCGTTGCCCCAGGTGTGGGGCACGCCGTCCATATCCACGCCCACGCTCCTGGCCAGCTCCACGCCCCGGTCGGCGTCGCCGATGCAGGCCATAAAGTCCACACCGGTAACGTTCTTCACGGCGTCGGCCATGGTCACGCGCTTCCAGCTGGGGGTCAGGTCCACCTGATGGCCCATCCAGGTGACCTGATAGGTGCCCAGGATCTCCTTGGCGGCTCCCGTGAGGATGCCCTCCAGAATGTCCATCATGCCGTCCAGGTTGGTAAACGCCTGATACAGCTCGCAGGTGGTGAACTCGGGGTTGTGCTTGGTGTCCATGCCCTCGTTGCGGAAGATCCGGCCCACCTCATACACGCGCTCCATACCGCCCACGATCAGCCGCTTCAGGTGCAGCTCCGTGGCGATGCGCATATACATGTCGATATCCAGGGTGTTGTGGTGGGTGATGAAGGGCCGGGCGTTGGCGCCGCCGGCAATGGGGCTGAGCACAGGGGTCTCCACCTCCATAAAGCCCAGGTTATCCAGATACCGGCGCAGATACGCCACAAAGCGGCTGCGGATCTCAAAGTTCCGCTTGGACTCGGGGTTCATGATCAGGTCCACGTACCGGCGGCGATAGCGCAGCTCCTTGTCGGTGATGCCGTGGAACTTCTCCGGCAGGGGCTGGAGGGACTTGGACAGCAGGGTGATCTCGTGGGCGCGGATGCTCATCTCGCCCTTCTGGGTGCGGAACACCTGGCCCTTTACGCCCACAATGTCGCCGATGTCGTACTTCTTGAAGCGGTTATAGGCCTCCTCGTCCATCTCGTCCCTGCGGGCGTAGATCTGGATGCGGCCGGACTTATCCTGCAAATCGCAGAAGGACACCTTGCCCATGCCGCGCTTGGACATCAGGCGGCCGCCCAGAGACACGGTCTGCCCCTCCAGCGCGTCAAAATGGTCCTTGACCTCCTGGGCATGGTGGGTCACGTCATAGCGGGTGATCTCAAAGGGGTTCATTCCCTCGTCCTGCAATGCCTTGAGCTTGTCCCGGCGAATCTGAAGGATTTCCCGCAGGTCCTGCTGCTGATGATTCTGTTCTGCCATGGTGCAGTTCTCCTCTCTGGTTATCGTTCGATGGTATCCACACGATAGTGGATAACGCCCCGGGGGGCCTCCACGGTGATCTGGTCACCGGCCTTGCTGCCCATCAGCGCCTTGCCGAAGGGGGAATCCTCAGACACCTTGCGCTCCATGACGTTGGCCTCCTGGGAGCCCACAATGGTGTATTCCGGCAGCTGCTTGCCGTTATCCAGGTTCGTCACGGTGACGCGGCAGCCAATGGAGATCCGATCGGAGTCCACATCGCTCTCGTCCACGATAACGGCGTGGAGCAGGATCTCCTCCAGCTCGGCGATGCGGGAATACAGCTTGCCCTGCTCGTTTTTGGCCTCGTCGTACTCGCTGTTTTCGGACAGGTCGCCGAAGCCCCGGGCCTCCTTGATCAGCTCGGCGATCTCGTCGGCGCGGGTGGTCTTGCTGTACTCCAGCTCGTGCTTGAGCTCGTCATAGCGCTCCTGGCTCATGCGGAATTCTTTAACAGTTGCCATTTGATCCATTCCTTTCGGGTGTCCGCCGGAAGGCGGCCACGATATACCTATAATATGTCACGTTGCATTATAGTAATTTTATGGGCCGATGTCAAGCGTTTCCGCGGATTTGACACCCACATCCGGCAGCCGCCCCGCCCGATGCAGAGCCGCCAGCAGCGGCTCCTCCGGAGCAGGGCTCTCCCCGTCCCGCCAGATATAGTCCACCCGCTGCCGCCGGGCGCAGTCCGGGGTCAGGTAGATGGCGCAGCCCTCCCGGGCCTGGGGCCCGAAGGTCACGGTAACGGCGGCGGCTCCCCCGCCGGTAGTCAGCCCCAGCTGCCGCAGCAGCTGCCGCTCCAGGGCCTCCTGCCCCGGCCCCACGGAAAGCCGCAGGTGCCGGAACCGCTCCGCCAGCACCCGGGCGGCGCACAGTGTCCGGCTGTCGGCCCGGTCCGCCAGCAGCAGGGCCGTGTCCCCTGCCGGGGCCAGGCAGTCCAGCAGCCGCGGCAGCAGCGCCAGCCGCAGTCCGTCCGGCAGCACCGGCCGGATAGGCGCGAACTCCGTCTCCCGGCCCGGGGGCAAGGCCGCATGGGAAACACCGCATTCCGCCAGCCGCCGGGTCCATCGCCGCAGCCGGCGGCGGGGCAGCAGCCCGCCGTCCAGGTCCCCCTCCAGCACCCACAGGGCCGTTCCGGCCACGGTGCGCCGCTCCAGCGCCGGGCGCGTTTCCGGCAGCAGATGCACATATCCCAGCATAAAAATCCCCTCCCGCCTTAATCCTGTTCCAAAAGAGCAATGCTCTTTTGGAACAAAAAGTCATTCGCTCCGAACCGCGCGTCCGAATGGTCTTTTAAGCCCATTCGGGCACACTCTCTCCGCGCAAAGTATTTTTCGCGACGTACACGCCGCCGCGAAAAATGGATTTGACTTGATTCGCGGCCTGCGGGCCGCGAACTCTGCGAGGCTTTTTCCGCATAAAAATCCCCTCCCGCCTTATTTTATAAGGCAGGAGGGGAAAATATACGGAATTTTACCAGCCGTAGCGGACGTAGCCGGGCAGATACGGCAGGGGGTTCACGGCGGTACCGTTGACGCCGCCGATGCGGATCTCATAGTGCAGGTGGGGGCCGGTGGAAACACCGGTGGAGCCTATCTTTCCGATGACCTGACCCTGGGCCACCCGCTGGCCTGTCACGGCGATGACCCGGCTCATGTGGCCGTACACCGTGCTGGTGCCGTCGTCATGCTGAATCTTCACGCAATAGCCCAGGCCGTAGTTCCAGCCTTCGTTGGCCAGCATAACGGTGCCCGCCTTGGTGGCGTAAATGTCGGAGCCCCAGGAGGCGCCGATGTCCACACCCAGATGATAGGTGCTGGCGCCGGGGCACGGTGCGTCGCGGCCGCCGTAGCCGCCGGTGATCAGGCGGCAGGCGGTGGGCCAGATGAAGCCGCCCACGGCGGTCTGGTTGTTGCGGCTGGCCTCCTCGGACTTGCGGATCTCCTCCTGGAGCTCCTTCTCCCGGGCAGCCTGCTGGTTCAGCAGCGCCTGCTGGCCTGCCTCGCTGGCGGCATACTCCTCAAACACCCGGGTAGCCTCGGCCACCTGGGCGTCCAGCTCCGTCTTGCTGGCGGTAAGCTCCGCCTGATGCTGCTCCAGGTCCGCCTTATCCTGAGCCAGCTGCTGGCGCAGGGTGCGCAGCTGGTCAATGACGCTCTGATCGTGCTCCACGATCTCGTTGATAAAATCCATGCGGCTCAGCAGGTCCGCAAAGCCCGTGGCCTTGAACAGCACGGACCAGTAGGACACGGTGCCCCGTTCCTCCTCCTGCCGCACCTGGTGGCAGAACAGGTCGTACTGCTTCTCCTCCTCCGCCTGGTTCTGAGTGATCCGATCCTGGGTGTCCTGGATCTGCACCTCCAGCAGGTCGATCTGCTGGGCAATGATGGCGGCCTGCTGGTCCAGCAGCTCCTTCTGCTCCAGGGCCTTGGCCTTGTCGGACTTGATCTTGTCCAGCTGCTGCTGGATCTCCTGCTTTTTGGCCCGGGTCTCGGCCAGCTGGTCATTGAGACTGGCGCCGTAGGCCGTGTCCACCGGCCGCAGGGCCAGACACAGGGCGGCCATCATGGCCACGGCGCACACCAGGGCAGTCAGTTGTTTCAGTTTGGATTTCATGACGGTCTCCTCTCTTTTTATACCCGCAGGAATTTCCGGATGGCGGTCAGGCTGCCGCCCACGCCCACCAGGATGCCCACGCCGGCGAATACCGCCGCCACCGGGGCCCAGATCTGACGGAAGTCCACCACCCGCAGCAGCTGCATGGTGTCGGAATTGGCGATGCCCTGGGATACGGCGGCATACAGCAGCCACTGGAGCCCGAAGGCCACCGCCGCGCCGATGAGTCCCAGCAGCAGTCCCTCGTATACGAAGGGCCAGCGGATAAACCCGTCCGTGGCGCCCACCATTTTCATGATGGCGATCTCATCCCGGCGGTCAAAGGTGGTGAGCTTGATGGTGTTGGAAATGATGAACACGGAGATGATCAGCAGAATGGCAATCAGGGCGATGCTGATGACCCCCGCGATGTTGCGCACGGTGATGAAGCCGTTGGAGATATCCTGGTCCGCCCGGACCTTGGCGATTCCCTCCACGCTCTCCAGGCTCTGCACCACCTGGCCCATCCGGTTCAGGTCCGTCAGGTGCATGACATAGCGGTGGCGGAAGATGGTGGGGTCCAGGTCGCTGTACAGGTCGTCCTCGTTATACTGGGCCACATATTCGTCCCGGGCCTCCTGCCGGGAGACGAAGGTGCAGTCCGCCACGCCGGGAATCGCCGCCAGCCGGGACTGGAGCGCCGTTGCCTCGTCGTCCGTCAGGCTCTCGTCCACGAAGGCCACCACGGCGTTCTCCTTCTGCAGGTCCTGCAGGTTGATGTTGGCGTTGTAGGCCACCAGGGAGAAGGTGCCCATGATCAGCAGGCATGCCACGGTGACGCCGACGGCGGCAAAGGACATGAACCCGTGGGACAGCATGTTGCCTGCTCCCTCCCGGAAGAAATACTTGAAATTATGCATGCTCACACCTCGTATCTGCCCACGCCGGTGGCGGCCACCACGCCATGGTCGATCATAATGACCCGCTTGTCAAAATGATTCACCAGGCTCTTTTCATGGGTCACCACCACCACGGTGGTGCCCAGCGCGTTGATGCGCTCCAGCAGAGTCATGATCTCCAGCGAGCGGGCAGGGTCCAGGTTGCCGGTGGGCTCGTCGGCCACGATGGTGCTGGGATTGTTCACCAGCGCCCGGGCAATGGCCACCCGCTGCTGCTCGCCGCCGGACAGCTCATCGGGGAACCGGCGGCCCTTGCCGTCCAGCCCCACCAGGCCCAGCACATAGGGGATGCGGGTCTTGATCTCCCTGGCGGAGGCTCCCACCGCCCGCATAGCCAGACTCAGATTATCGTATACGGTTTTGTTGCCGATCAGGCGGAAATCCTGAAAGATCACGCCGATGGTCCGGCGCATCAGGGGGATCTGCCGCTGGGTGATGTTGCTCATGGAGAAGCCGTTGATCATCACCCGGCCCCGGGAGGGCACCAGCTCGCCGGTCAGGAGCTTGATGATGGTGGACTTGCCGCTGCCGGAGGGGCCCACCAGGAACACGAACTCCCCGTCCTGTATCTCGAAGGAAATTCCGTTTAGGGCGTGGGTGCCGTTATCGTATGTTTTTTCAACGTTTGTCAGTCTGATCATGTGATACCTCGATGTATACTCATACGACGCCCTGTGACAGGCGTCGTCAAAAAGTCCATTTTTTCCTATCGTGTAACATTATAAACAAAAAGTTACAAAATGGCAACAAAAAAAATATTAAATCTTTGTGAATCCAAGCGGTAAAATCTGGAAATTTTGCCAGTCCGGGCCGAAACCCGCCCCGCCTTGACTTCCCGGCCCCGCATGGTATAATATAATTGATCATTCAATTATAATCCGGATTTTTTACAGGAGGTGCTCCCATGAACAACAAATGTCCCTGCTGCGGAGCGGAGATGACCCCCGGCGTTATCCAGTCCCGCTCCAGCGTTTACTGGTCCCGGGAGGCCGGCTCCGTGGCCGCCTTTTCCTTCCTGGACGACGGTGCCTTCCCTCTGGCGGACCAGGGCGGCGCCACCCTCGGCGGCGCCAGCGCCCCGGCATACAACTGCCCCCGCTGCAAAAAGATCATTCTGGATTACTCCGTCCGCCATCTGTCCCCCTGATTTTTCCCTTTTTCCTCCATACCCCCTTGCAAAACCCGAACGCTCGTGTTATCATACCCTACGTCAACAGGGGAGCTCGCCGCAGCGGGCTGAGAGTGGGCTGTCATCGCCCTGACCCTTCAACCTGATTTGGATAATGCCAACGTAGGGACATACCGGCGCAGCGCACGAATAACGCATTGCGGATATGCCTTTTACCGGGCATATCCGCATTTTTTGCTGTAAGGAGTGTATTTTTATGCTGGGTATTTGCCTGGACAGCGTCCGCCGCACGGTGCCGCTGGTCCACAACATCACCAATTACGTCACCGTCAACGACGTGGCCAACATCCTGCTGGCCTGCGGCGGCAGCCCCATTATGTCCGACGAGCCGGAGGACGTGGAGGACATCACCTCCATCTGCGGCGGGCTGAACATCAACATTGGTACCCTGAACCAGCGGAGCATCCAGGCCATGTTCCGGGCCGGGGAAAAGGCTGCGTCCCTGGGTCATGTGCTGCTGCTGGACCCCGTAGGTGCGGGTGCCTCCGCCCTGCGGACCAACACCGCCGTGGAGCTGATGGAAAAGCTGCCCTTCACCGTGATTCGCGGCAACATCTCCGAGATCAAGACCCTGGCCCTGGGCAGCGGCAAGACCCGGGGCGTGGACGCCGACGTGGCCGATGCCGTGTCTGACGGAAATCTGGACGCCGCCGTGGCCTTTGTGAAGGACTTTGCCCGCCGCAGCCATGCCATTGTGGCCGTCACCGGGGCCATTGACCTGGTCAGCGACGGCCAGCGCTGCTTTGTCATCCGCAACGGCCGGCCGGAGATGGGCAAGATCACCGGCACCGGATGCCAGCTGTCCGGCATGATGACCGCCTTTGTGGCGGCCAATCCGGACCGCCGCCTGGAGGCCGCCGCTGCCGCCGTGTGCGCCATGGGCCTGGCCGGTGAGATCGGCTGGAGCCGTATGGCCCAGGGCGACGGCAACTCCACCTATCGCAATCGCATCATCGACGCCATCTACAACATGGACGGCGCTGCGCTGGATAAGGAGGCCAAGTATGCGGTGCGCTGAACAGGACCTGCTGCTGTACGCCGTTACGGACCGCCACTGGCTCAATGGCCGCAGCCTCCGGGACGTGGTGGAGGAGAGCCTGCGGGGCGGCGTCACCATGCTGCAGCTGCGGGAAAAGACCCTGGCGGAGCCCTCGTTCCTGGCAGAGGCCCGGGAGCTGCAGGCCCTGTGCCGGGATTATCACGTTCCCTTTCTTGTCAACGACAATGTGGAGATTGCCCTGGCTATGGACGCCGACGGCGTTCATGTGGGCCAGAGCGACATGGAGGCCCTGGACGTCCGCCGGAAGCTGGGGCCCGATAAGATCATCGGCGTGTCCGCCCAGACGGTGGAGCAGGCTCTGCTGGCGGAAAAGCACGGCGCGGACTATCTGGGCGTGGGGGCCGTGTTCCCCACCGGGTCCAAGGACGACGCCGACGACGTGTCCTACGACACCCTGAAGGCCATCTGCCGGGCCGTGTCCATTCCCGTGGTGGCCATCGGCGGCATCAGCCGGGACAACGTACACAGGCTTTCCGGCAGCGGCATCTGCGGCGTGGCCGTCATCAGCGCCATCTACGGCGCGGCCGATATCCGCCGGGCATCGGAGGACCTGAAGGCCGCCACCCGGGAGATGCTCCAGGCATGATCCGGGCCGCTGTGTTTGACCTGGACGGCGTGGTGCTGGACTCCATGTCCATCTGGAAGGACCTGGGCGCCCGCTACCTGCTGCGCCGGGGACTCACGCCGGAGCCGGGCCTGGGAGAGCTGCTGTTTGCCATGAGCATGGAGCAGGGGGCGGACTATCTCCGGACCCACTATCCCCTGTCGGAGAGCGCCGACGTTCTGACGGACCTTTCCGCCATGCTGCGGGATTATTACTATAACGAGGTTCCGGAAAAGGACGGAGCCCGGACGGCTCTGGCCTTTCTGCGGGACCGGGGCGTATCCGTCACCGCCGCCACCTCCAGCCCCCGTTCCCATGTGACCCGGGCCCTGGAGCGGCTGGGCCTTCTGCCCTGCTTTGAGGCCATTTACACCACCGGCGAGCTGGGCGTCAGCAAGCACCGGCCGGATATCTATCACCTGGCGGCCCGGGGCACGCCGCCGGACCAGACCCTGGTGGCGGAGGACTCGCTCTATGCCCTGCAAACCGCCGCCGCAGCAGGCTACCGCACCGTGGGCGTATACGACGCCAACGGCGAGGCGGACCAGCAGACCCTCCGCCGGACGGCGGACGTGTACGTCCCCTCTCTGGCCTCCCTTCCCGCCCACTGGGCGGAGCTGAACGGCTGACCTTAGCTGAAAAATCCTCTGATTTTTCAGCAGTCAAGCGGTGCATTGGGGGCACCACCTTGCATCGCATTATAAAACTGTGCTGTAGAAAACAGAAAGGACAGATCATCATGAAAACAGCATTGACCATTGCTGGAAGCGATTCCAGCGGAGGCGCCGGGATCCAGGCCGACATCAAGACCATGACCGCCAACGGCGTATTCGCCACCTGCGCGGTCACGGCCCTGACGGCCCAGAACACCACCGGCGTCACAGACATCCTGGAGTCCACCCCCCATTTTCTGGCGGAGCAGCTGGACGCCGTGTTCACGGACATCGCCCCCGACGCGGTGAAGATCGGCATGGTCTCCTCGGCAGCGCTGATTGCCGTCATCGCGGAGAAGCTGCGCCGGTATGGCGCGCAGCGCGTGGTGGTGGACCCCGTCATGGTGGCCACCTCCGGCGCAAAGCTCCTGCGGGACGACGCCATCCACGCCCTGACGGCGGAGCTGCTGCCTCTGGCCACGGTACTGACGCCCAACATTCCCGAGGCGGAGATCCTCTCCGGCCTCCCCATCACCGACGCCGCCGGCATGGAGGCCGCCGCCCGGACCATCAGTCAGCGGTACGGCTGCGCCGTGCTGTGCAAGGGCGGCCACCAGATCAACGA
>CDZR01024311.1_pt1 | contig 37741 bp, 27 predicted proteins | sample 554781 | NCBI WGS metagenome assembly CDZR01 (sample SAMEA3182065, study PRJEB8094) | gut metagenome | biome: human; feature: gut; material: Stool; isolation source: human stools | place: Canada | collected 2013-01-28
GGTGCCATAGCTCAGTTGGTAGAGCAAAGGACTGAAAATCCTTGTGTCCCCGGTTCGATTCCTGGTGGCACCACTGATAAAAGATCTTCGGATGTTGATTTGCACAATTTGGTGCCATAGCTCAGTTGGTAGAGCAAAGGACTGAAAATCCTTGTGTCCCCGGTTCGATTCCTGGTGGCACCACTGATAAAAGATCTTCGGATGTTGATTTGCACAATTTGGTGCCATAGCTCAGTTGGTAGAGCAAAGGACTGAAAATCCTTGTGTCCCCGGTTCGATTCCTGGTGGCACCACGAAAGAAAATGAAGAGTTGTCTCAAATGAGATGACTCTTTTTTGTGTTTTTACAGGAAGGGAAGCTTTATTCTTTCATTTATGAAAGCACTCTGGGCTAATTGACAAGGCGAAGGTGGTGTTAGGAGGCGAAACCGACGAGGCTTCGTTGCGTATTGCTCCCACAATAATGGATGGTGTGTTGCCGCATGGTATATGACACATACATACAACGAGAAGGGCACTTCATACAACGGTGCTTCTCGTTTTCTTTTTAAAAAGTATTTCCTACTTATCTTTGCTTTACAAAAAGAACAAATGATAAGAAATATGGAAAATATTAATCAATTAATGCGTTACTTTTTCAGCCACTTTGCTTATTTGCAGTGGTGGGTGTTTGTGGGGATTTCAGGAATGTTGTTTCTAACGACTTTAGTCTTATTGCTATTAATACGAAAGCGAGGTATAGACAGGGGGCACATATTCTTGACTTCACTGAGTGGTATCTATTTTTTTCATGTTGCTATGCGCTGCAAGGTATAGAACTATATGTTCCCCAATACATGACACAGGATGAATTGCTGAAGGTTATCGTCTGTCATGTATTTGCTATGGTTTTGGCGATGGTACTTTACATTCAGCGAAAGACTTGGATACGCGTATTCGTTGGTGTCGCTCTCGTACCCATGATGCTAATGATGTGGACTACCAAGTCAATGTGGATGGATGCAGAATACTTGCCAAAGGTTATCAACAATGAGTTTCAGAATATGTCGCAGAAAGAACGTTATAAAGAGTATAACCCTAATTACATAAGTGAGAAGACAGGGCTTCAATTCCCACAAGTACAGGGGATTATAAGTATGAGCGCATGGGAGCTGACTATGTAGAGGAGTATAAGTGGAGATTCAAGATGCCGATTCCTAAAGCAACGATGTTGGCTATGGATAAGTTGGTGGCAGAAGGTAAATGGTTGAAGTTAAAGAATGGGGCCTATTTTATGCCAATCCGTGACTACCGAGGTATTTCACCACAAGGAGTTTACATCTATCCCAAACAACGAATAGCACGCTGTGCCTACGATGGGGGTACAAATGGGTTCTTTGGAAGTCCTGACGAGTATGAGTTTATGCTGAAATAGAATAACAATAAGCGAAGCCCCATTGTCTGAAGTGCTCCGCTTATTGTATGAAAATCTAAATGAGTTTATGATTATCATTTGTTCGTATCTGAGTTCGGGATAAGCGACAGTCGTTTTTTTCTTGCTATGTCAGATTTCAGATAGGTGCATATTACATTTCGCTTCGGAATGAGTTGGTTTATTCCGAAGCGAAAATTTACAGTTTTGATAATTCATCAATTAACGCAGGACGACGGGGAGTACGGGACTTTTGCTCAATTATAATTTTATCAGCCTCTGGTCTGCCACCATATTTGATTAAATTTCGCAAAAGGCAAACTCCTTCACGATACGAATTTCGGTCCGACGCACTCTGGAAGAAATTTCTGACGGAAGTAGAATAAAGTTGGATTATCTCATTCCGATATAATTTTTTCACTTCTTGGGGAGAACCATCTATTTGGTATATGGAAGGATTCTTCCGGAGGTATTCCATATATCTCTCCCACATCTTCTCTTGCGTGTAGATGAACAACAGACATTCATTATCTCTCTTACAGACGGATTCACTTATTAAAGTTTCGACATAATTACTCCATTGGTTCAATGGAACCAACGTTTTGATTTTTGCATACATATTTTCTAACGATAACTCTCGGTCTCTCCACCTGCTCCCATTGAAGAAGAAGTGTTTGGCAAGCCGGAGCGTGTTATCCTTATCTCTGATATGGCAATACACCTGATATTCCCATTTACGCCAGTCTGAAACAAGTCCCGCCCATTCCGTATCGTGGGCGATTCCTTCTTTTGCCAAACGAAGCACCTCGTCATAGTCTGCCTCATCCCATGCCATCTGGAGTAGTTTCTTTCGGAAGTCTGGGTTATCTACATTATTATACATGAACCTGCGTTGCTCTTTCGGCGTGCCTTGCTTCGACATTATTTCAAGTTTATATTTCTGCGCAGTATGGGTATCATGCCTTGCGCTCCATTCATCTTCGTCAGGTTTGATTGCATCAAGTGTCTCCACAATGCGGTTTTGTTTGTCAGGTGTGTCAGCCAGCAGGATTGACATTTCTATCCAATTCCACCACCAATTCCAACCTTTGAGATTTTTTTTATTGAACCGATTCAATGACAACTCAAAAATATCGGCTTTTATATTTTCTGGCAAAGACTTATTGGAGCAAAGCTCATGCCATCTCTCAAAACAATCGTCTACAATCGCTCCGAGTTCTCCGGCACTATCATCTCCGCTGTTTAGAATGTCATTCCCCGCATCCGTTATACCTGTGAGAACAGCCACGGCCACATCCCATTGATGGTTTTTCATTGCATCGTCCGCCTCGTCAAGAATTCGGGTAACGGCTCGATTGAATTCAAACGCGGCATGATACTCAATATACCCATGTCTTCCGCCAAAATCTTCGATAAGATCTTCTATGTGGGAAGTGTAGCTGGCAGGGGTTGGCTTGAATACTCCTGCTCCAAGAGCGAGAAAACGGTCTTGAAACCGACCATCGTTGATACATTCTTTTCTTATAAAGTCGCTCAATTTCCCTTTGTCAAGTTTTGACAAAAGTAATTCTACTTTATCCATTTTCTTATTTGCCATCGTTCGACTTTTTATTTACTACAATCCATCTGCCTCCATTGTCGAACCTTCTCGAATAATACATCCATTGGCCCGCAGTTTATTCGTTATTTTTCTTATGCCGTCTCTTGTACTTCCAACTTCGGACGCCACATCCGACAAGGTCATGTTTGGATTATCAGACAATATTCTTTATGTTTTTTGAGCAACACTTTCTTGTGTACTTTCAGCATTTGCTTGTGTACTTGATTTGAGTTTTTATCGAAAGTTTAACAAGAACTAATCTACAATATCTGCCATAATCAATCATTATTACCGCCATTGATGAGTTGGCGAGGGGCTACATTCAAAATGTGCTGCAATCTTCATAAGCATATCAAGGGAGGGCTGCATTTTGTTGGAACACCATCGCGAAACTGTTGCTTCGTTCTTTCCAATCTGTTCCGCCTACCATTTTCCTGTTTTGCCATTTTCAATTAACACAGCCTTTAACCTGTTTATTTTGGCGACTTTATACGTCTTGATTTGCCTATTAGTTATAATACATTGATTCTACACGCAAATATAAACATATTACTTAAAATTACCGCTTTGATGCTCTAAAAAGTAACTCAAACGTCCGAAAACTCAAGTATATTGGTTACTTTTGTGAATTCAGAGAAGATAAAGATGCCAATGAACGAAGAAAACAAGATAATACTCTATCAGGATGATGACGAGATCACTCGTGTGTCTGTGCGTTTTGCCGATGAAGATTTGTGACTGACACAAAACCAGTTAGCGGAGATATATTGTACAACAAAACAGAATATCAGTCAGCATATAGATAACATCCTAAATGATGGCGAGTTAGACCCAAGTCGAACTGTAAAGGAATTCTTGACAGTTCGGCAAGAGGGCAAACGTCAAGTGCAACGCAACGTTATGCACTACAACCTTGACATGGTTATCGCTTTGGGTTATCGTGTCCAGTCTCAGGTGGCTATACGTTTTCGCCGCTGGGATACGCAGCGGCTTCATGAGTATATCCAAAAGGGATTTGCGATGGATGATGAGCGGTTGAAGCAAGGGGGTAATCGTTACTTTCGTGAATTGTTGCAACGTATCAGGGATATTCGCAGTAGTGAGCGCAATTTCTATCAGCAAGTTACGGATATTTATGCTACAGCCACGGACTATGACCCACGGGACGAGATGACAAAGATTTTCTTTGCCACCGTGCAGAACAAGTTGCACTACGCTGTCCATGAGAACACGGCAGCGGAGGTTATCTACAATCGTGTGGATAATGAGAAGTCGTTTGTGGGCATGACGAACTTCAAAGGCAACTATGTGACGAAGGACGATGTGAAGATTGCCAAGAACTATCTGTCTGAGATTGAACTTCAACGTCTGAATCTGCTTGTTTTATAAGTGTTCTTAGGATGATTCATTCTCCGTGTACAGAATTTATAAATGCTAGGATTGCTAACAAAAAAGCGGAGACTTCTTATAAGAAAATCTCCGCTTGATGGGGTGCTTAGTGGGATTCGAACCCACGACATTCAGAACCACAATCTGACGCTCTAACCAACTGAACTATAAGCACCATCATGTCTTTCTCTTGGAAAGCGATGCAAAGGTACGTACTATTTTTCATACTACCAAGCATTTCTCCTCTTTTTTGCAAAAAAAATGCACTTTTACTTGTTTGTTGCCTCTTTTGATGGATGTAGAGTAAGATATTATAGGAAAATTGCGTTTCCAAAAGTTCTCAATAGACTTGAGTATTTCGGCTTTGGCAGTGGTGGAAGTGTTCCTGTCTTGGGCTATTTAGATAGCATGTGGAAGAATGATGACTTTTACGCTCAGAATATTTATTTCCCAATACTCTGTACGCTGCGTCGCACGTTCTTATTGATTTCTACGAAGAGATATTTGGGTCGATTCTCGCGAACTTGTTTTTCAACGCGCTTATACTCTGCCATGGCATATTGCTTTGATTTATCAAAGGTAAGTTTTGACATTTGACTTTGCGTCTTACCCATGAGTGTGGAGTCTAGCTTTTCTTCGGGGAAATAGTCGTCAAGATCTACATCGCCAATCATTGTTGTTTCAAGAAAAGAAAGGTGCTTGCGTTGGGCATCTGTATAGTAGCCCACAAACATGTGGCCAGGCATCTGTACTAGCACAGGGGTTATATTGATGGCTCTTAAGAGTGATGCGAAGAGCACACTGCCGTCTACGCAATTAATCTGTGAAGAGTTAAGCGCGTCTTCAAAGGTGCGCACGCGCTGGGAGTAGACCATATTGCTCGACAGACTAGAGTACGACACCGAACTATAACGGAACTTTCGCTTTTGGAGCACATTCCATAGTGCATAAACTTGCTTTTCTACCATGGCAGAGTCGCCTTGGTAGCCTAGGAAACGACGCACAATGCGTGTGTTGAGGGCTTCACGCAATATACCATCGATTTTTGGATTCTCCTCGTTGACATAAGCTGCATAGAAGAGTCGTGTGCTTTCGTATTTTGTCTTTCCGCCAGGAAGTTGCTTCATATAGCCGAGTAAGCACTCATTGATGCTTCGCACCGAGAATGTGCGTACTTGCTGTCCCCAGTCCTTTTTGTTTACTTCTACATGCGTCACCACACTGATAGGTTCAGCCTGTTCGTTGTTGCGCAAAGCGTCGTAACGCCAAAGTATGTCAGGATAGATAATATATTCCGTATGTTTCTTGGGAAGCACAAAGGTGGAAACTGAGCGAGCATAGAAAGGCGTTTCGTCAAGTTCTATCCTTACCACCGTGTTGTCTCGGCCGCTTTTCAGTCGGATGCCGATGCAAGCTTTAGGGTTACCCACGTAGTTTCCTGCCATGGGTTTGATGATTTGTGCATCAGTGGTGGCCACGGAAAGAATGGCCGAGGGAAAAAGGTTTCCGCCCAATTGGTCGGTAATCTCGTAAGTGTCGACGAAAGGTCTACGAATTACTGCATACGTGATGGCACTGGCAGCCAAGCAAAGTAGCAAGGCGGCCAGTGCCATACGAAGAAGTCGTTTTGTTAGCACGAAGGGCATAGTCGTATTTTTTATAGTTTGAAGTTTTAAGGTTGTGAGGTTATAATGTATCCTTTGCTTGTTGGATTTCAAACAGTCTAAGGGTTACTTTATAACCTCACAACCTAAAAACTCCCAACTAACTCAGAACGTGGTGATAGTATAAAGATAGAGCATTGCGGCGGGGATGGCCAGAAGTGAAGAGTCGAAACGGTCGAGCATTCCGCCATGACCAGGCAGGATGTGTCCACTATCCTTGATTCCGAGTTGACGCTTAAAAAGGCTTTCTACCAGATCGCCCCATGTGCCAAATACGCACACCGTTAGGCCGAAGCCCATCCATTGTGGAAGGGTGAGCAGGTGAGGGTAGAAATGCCACAAGATTGCAGCCACTACCAAGCAAAGCACACCTCCTCCGATGCTTCCCACCCACGATTTGTTGGGCGAGATTCGTTCAAAGAGTTTGGCTGGGAAATACTTGTGGAGCATAGAGCCGCAACAATAGGCTCCCGTGTCACTAGTCCAAAGAAAGAGGAATACACTTAGCGGGTAGATGGGCACGAAAGCGGTATGATTCGTCATCGGGTCGTAGCGCCATGCAAGCACATTGAGCAGTGACAGTGAGAGTGCCACGTAGATTTGCGAAGCAAAGGCATATCCCCAATTCTTCAGAGGATCGGGTTTCTCTAGATACAGTTCGCTCACCAATAAATAGATGATAGAGATGAGATAAGGGATAAAAGCCTTTGATGGTACGAGATCGGCACAGAAACCACTGAAGGCAACGAAGAGATAGACTGCTGCTACCGTGTTGATTAAGCGATTGACAGAAGCCCCAGCATAGGCGTTGACATTTGTGGAAAACTCCCATGTGGTAAGAGCTGTGATGAGTGCGAACAACACAGTAAACGAAATGGGAGAATAAAGTGTGCCGCCCACAAGCACTGCCACGAAGACAATGCCTGTGAGGGCACGCACAATTAGATTATTCATTGTGAGTAGTGGATTTGTCAGAGTCTGCGATAGATGTTGCGTCTGCGTTACTAGGCTCGGTCGATGCAGTGTCTTCTTCAGCACTTGCTTCGGCTGGTTCGGCCTGCTTCTCGGTCTTTTCCTTGTCAAGTTTCTTAGCACGTTCGTCGGCCAACTTGAGGGCTTCTTCTTCCATGAGCACGTCGGCGCGACTACGCCAAGGACGCGGACCAAAGATACGTTCTACATCTTCCGTAAATATTACTTCGTGGTCAACTAACAAGTCGGCCAACTCCTTGTGCTGAGTTGCATGTTCGCGCAGAATGTCTTTGGCGCGAGTATACTGCTCGGCGATCATACGCTGTACTTCCTGGTCAATGAGTTCGGCGGTATGTTCGGAATAGGGCTTCGTAAAGTTGTATTCGCCTTGTGCGTTATAATAGCATATATTCGATAATTTGTCGCTCATACCGAGATAGGCTACCATGCCATAGATGCGCTTTGTGACACGTTCTAGGTCGTTGAGAGCACCGCTCGAAATGTGTCCTGTAAAGAGCTCTTCTGCAGCACGTCCACCGAGGAGAGAACAAATTTCGTCGAGCATTTGCTCACGTGTGGTGATAGAACGTTCTTCAGGCAAATACCAAGCAGCGCCCAATGCTTGTCCGCGAGGCACAATCGTTACCTTTACAAGAGGGTTGGCATATTGTAGCATCCACGATACAGAGGCGTGGCCTGCTTCATGGATGGCAATAGAGCGCTTTTCGTCCTCTGTCATCACCTTGGAAGTCTTTTCAAGCCCACCGATAATGCGGTCTACGGCATCAAGGAAATCCTGCTTTCCCACCTCTTTTCGATTATGACGGGCAGCAATCAAGGCTGCTTCATTACACACGTTGGCAATGTCGGCCCCTGAGAATCCTGGCGTTTGGCGAGCCAACATTTCAATGTCCACAGTTTGGTCGAGCTTTAGAGGCTTCATGTGCACCTTAAAGATGGCCACGCGCTCTGATAGCTCGGGCAAATCGACGTGAATCTGACGGTCGAAACGTCCTGCACGGAGCAAGGCAGGATCAAGAATCTCTACGCGGTTGGTGGCCGCCAGTACGATGACTCCCGTGTTGGTGCCAAATCCGTCCATTTCAGTGAGGAGCTGATTGAGCGTATTCTCACGTTCATCGTTGCCTCCCATTGTGGGGTTCTTTCCGCGGGCACGTCCAATGGCATCAATTTCATCAATAAAGATAATGCACGGCGCCTTTTCCTTGGCCTGTTGGAAGAGGTCGCGAACGCGGCTAGCACCTACGCCCACAAACATTTCTACGAAGTCGGAACCCGCCATGGAGAAGAAAGGCACATCAGCCTCGCCTGCCACAGCTTTGGCTAGCAAAGTCTTACCCGTTCCCGGAGGACCCACTAAAAGGGCACCCTTGGGAATCTTTCCACCAAGTTCGGTGTACTTTTGGGGATTCTTTAGGAAGTCTACAATTTCGCGAATCTCCTGTTTGGCTCCTTCCTGTCCAGCCACATCTTTGAATGTGATGTGCGTGGTGTTTTTGCCGTTTTTCTCAAAAAGGCGAGCTTTGCTCTTGCCCACACTGAATATGCCGCCAGAGCCTCCTCCTCCGCCCATGCGGCGCATTAAGAAGAACCATAGGAACACCATGATTACGATGGGCATGATACTTGAAATAAGGCTTGAGAAGAAATGGTCGTTCTCCTCATATCTTACGTTGCCTTTATAGTTTGTGTCAAGAAAATTGCCAATAGTGTTCACATCGGGATATTTCGTGCTGACGGTGGGTGCAGAGCCCGTTTGGTCTGTACCAAGGTGGAATACGTCGCGTATCTTTTCCGGGCGTACCACCAAGTGGACATTGCCATCCGTCTTGTTTACCACCACTTCTTTGGCATATCCTTGCGTCACGTAGTTGCGAAAGGTTGTATAGTCTACCTCCTTGTCAATGCCTCCAGTAGAGCCTTGTCCGCTCTGCGAGTACATCATATAGAGCAGACCGCCTATGATGAGGAGATAGAGCCACGACAGATTAAATCCTGGCATTTTTCTGCCAGGCTTTTTGCCACCTGGCATCATATTATTAGGTTGAGCCATATTATTGTATTAAGGAATATATTTGGTTTAGGGTAGGGGGCTTAGTCCAAATCGGCAATCTGTGTAATCTCGGCATCGTCCCACAGGTTTTCCAAGTCGTAGTGCTCACGTGCATCAGGCACGAAGATATGCACCATTACTGTGCCGTAGTCCATTGCCACCCATTCGCTGTTAGCGCGTCCAGCAATGGCAGCGGGATTCTCGCCAACGTACTTATGCGTAAACTCCTCCACAGAGTCGGTGATGGCGTCTACTTGCTGAGGCGACCCAGCTGTACAAATCACAAAGTATGAACAAGGTGCTGTGATGATGTGGCGCAAATCTACCATTACGATGCCACGGCCTTTCTTCTCCTGGATTCCGTCAATGATGGTGCTAACTAGTTTCTGTGTTTCTTCCATTTGTGGGGTTATGTTCTTATATATTATAGGTGTTATAGCAGTCTTTATGCAAAAATAGTGCCACACTGTGGAGAACGCTTTTCTTGCAGATGCCACTGCAGATGCTTTGCAAAGGTAGTGTAACCCTGGGGAAGCGCAAAACGAAATATTATAAAAAACTAAAACTCTTACTTGGTTCCTAAGAATCAGCGTGCGAATAATCATTTTGCACTCGTAGTATGACCACTCCTATTTTCATCCAATGGTTGATAAATTTTGCTTAATCCTTAAATTAGCAGACTCAAATGAAATAAGAAAATGCTAAGGATGAAAGAGATAAAGTTCCTCCCTTTTAAGCACACACCACGCCTATATAAATACACGCGCGCGCGAGGAAAAATCACCTTGTTATGCGTTCAAAATCAGTCTATCCTATCGGTCTTTATCCATAGAGTCTAACGGTCTTCATCGTTAGCACCTAATAGTCTTCATCGTTAGCACCTAACGGTCTTCATCGTTAGAGTACTAAGATTTAGGTCGTAGAAACAGCCTAATCTTCATCGTCAAAACAACCTTTTGGAAGGCCTAAATAATCCACGATGAGGAGAGTTTCACGAATCGTAAGATTTTGTCTTTTGTCGAACGAAGAGCAGCGGGTCAGCTATTCGTAAAGATCCGTGCATCGCTTAATCATTCCCGTCAGTCGTCTTACCGCATTGCGTGGTTCACAATCAGGGAAATAGAGCATAGCCAGTGAGCGGCGAGTATAAGAAGAGTTTAATCTCATATCTATTATTTTAAAATTTATACTCTATTCTTGAATCTTGCCAGTCGTAGATTTGAGTATGCGCAGCAAAGGCGGATACGTAAGATGATTATATTCTTGCGTATCCGCCTTTGCTATTTTCTATGGTTTATGCTTTGGTATTTTTTTACGCTGATTTCAACGTGCAGCCTATTTATTCTGTAGTTCGTCAATGTTTACAATCTTGTTGACGATGGCGTAGATGGTGAGACCTGCTACTGAGTGAATATTGAGCTTGCGAGCAATGTTCTTGCGGTGAGTGAGCACGGTGTTAAGCGAGATGAAGAGCTGTTCGGCTATTTGCTTGTTGGACAAACCGCACACTACGCAATGTACGATTTCGCGTTCGCGATCGGAAAGTGTGTCTTCTGTGCGTGTAACTTCTTCTTTCACAGTAGGCTCCTCTTGTATGCCGACCTTTTCTTCTAGGATTTCTACGGCAGGCACGAAGATGTCGTCCTCCACCAGGCAGTGGATGCGCAAATCCTTTTCGCAGGTGAAGATGTCGTAGAGCACATTGTTGAGCAATTCGGCTTGCTCTGTGGGTGCATAGTATTTAATGATGATGTTCTTTAGCTCTTGCAACTTCACGTCAATGCTATTGTGGCCTCGGGCAAACTGTGAGATGGTATATTCACTTGTGCGGCGACCTTGCAGTAGCTGTTCTACGTAGCCAAACACTTTTCGATTTTCGTGTTGCATGTGTTTGCGCACTTCGGACATATAGTCGTCGTAGAACTTCAAAATGAGGTAGGAGACTTCGCCTGGTTGTGAGCAGTCGAGTGCTTCAAGCAGTTTGCGGCGAATAGCGGGAAGTTGGAAATCGAGGAAGTAAGTGTGAGCTTGCTTCAGATACTCTGTGAGACAGGCCACAGATACTTTGTCGATGCTGTCGGCAGCGCCCCGAGCGCCGCGTTTGATAAAATTGGCCACAGAAAGGAATGTGGCGGTGTCCACTCCGTGGGCTTCGCAGACTTGACGCACCGTCTGGTCGCCCACACCGAGGGGAATGCCGAAGCGCGAAAGCATCTGTAGTAGAGAGGGCTCGTCGCAGATGACGTCGCACATGTGGTCGGAGTCCTTGTATGTGCCGTTGTATACCATTTTTAGCGTAGAGTTAAGTAGAAATATAGAGTTCGTAAAGAAGCGCCGCTTTTGCGTTTCCCCATGAAAGTGTAGCGTGGGGGCTCTATCGTACGCGTTGCAAATTTACAAGTTTTGTCACAAAGTGGAGTACCCATATGTGGGTATTTTGATTTTCTCTTGGGTAGAATAGACTTCAGTGACTTAACCGCTGCCTACCATATTTGCTAAAAAAGAGTGATTGCCTACCCCTTTCACACCTCGTAACTTTGCACTCGAAAAATTAAACAATAAGTGTGATGAAATATTTACTTCAATTCATGCTTCTCGGTGTTTCGCTAACAGCCGTCATGGGTATCCTCCCATTAGCAGCCACTACGGTGACAACAGCTGATGCTCCCACAGAGGTAGATGCCATAACTTGTGCCACACCTCCCGCCACACCTGCTAAAAAGAAATCTACTCCCAAGAAGGAGAAGAAAAAGAAGACTACGAAGCAGAAGAAGCAGAAGAAGAGCAAGGAAAATTTAGAGTTTTAAGGTTACAAGGTCATAAGGGAGTTTTGAGTTTTAAGGTTACAAGGTTATAAGAGAGTTTAGAGTTTTCAGGTTACAAGGTTAGTAACCGATACTCGTTATGCTTCTTGCAAGTAAAAGTAACTTTATAACCTCATAACCTTAAAACCCCAAACTTCCCTATAACCTCAAAACTTAAAACTTACAAATAACGGGTTTGCGACGCCGGATGTCCTGATGTGGGGACAGCGCACAGACCGAATCGGATCAGAAAGCTCGAACAATCTCGTCAACACACCAAGGCTCACATTGCATAAAAGGAGATGAGAGATGCTATTGAATCATCGCGCGTTCGGCTGCCGGATTCTCACATGGGAATCACCGCTTCATTCTTTATTCACACTTCCGTTTCCGGAGAGTCGTGAACCCGTTTTTCTCCTTCTGCTCATTCACACGAATCACTTCAACCGACACAAATACAAATAGAATAAAGAATGAAATCGGAAATTGCATTGCTTACCCTTGGCGCTCTCACAGCAGCTCACGCAATGGCCACTGACGTACAGACGGAGGTAAAGGTCGACAGCGTGAATACGCAAGTTGCTACGACCGCTACTGCTAAGAGTGAAAAGAAACTCAAGGCCGTTACAGCCGACGAGGACTATCAGAAATTCCGCTTTGGCGGTTATGGCGAAATGGTGGCCAACTTTATGGACTATGGCTACAATCGCTTTAATGGTACTTCAACAGGAAATACGAAGGAGCACCGCAGCCGTATCTCCATCCCGCGTTTTGTGTTTGCCTTCGATTATAAGTTTACTCCCAAGTGGGTGCTCGGTGCTGAGATAGAATTTGAAGCAGGCGGTGTGGGTTTTGCCCAAGAGCTTGAACCTACGGAGAACTTGGAATATGAATATGAAGTAGAGAAGGGTGGTGAAGTAGCTTTGGAACAGTTTCACGTGACTCGTTTGATCCACCCCGCTTTCAACATCCGTGCAGGTCATATGATCGTACCTGTCGGACTGACCAACTCTCATCACGAGCCTATCAACTTCTTTGGTACTTCTCGCCCCGAGGGTGAAACCACCATTCTGCCTTCTACTTGGCACGAAACGGGTGTATCTATCTTCGGTAGCTTCGGCAAAGGCTATGCAAGCTTCGACTATGAAGCCATGGCTGTGGCAGGTTTGAACCCCGATGGCTTCGGCCGCGACAACTGGGTGGCTGGTGGTAAGCAAGGCATCTTCGAGACCGACAACTTCTCATCACCGGGCTATGCAGCACGCATTAATTATACAGGTGTGCCGGGCTTGCGCGTTGGCGTGTCGGGTTACTATTGCCACGATGTGACGAAAAACGCAGATAAGCCATGGAAATACTCCACTGTGGGACGTTCTGCTCTTAAGATAATCTCGGCCGATGCACAGTATCGCAATCGCTACGTGACTGCACGAGGTAACTTTATATGGGGCGACCTCGACAATGCTTCGGGTATCAGTGCTGTCAATTCTAGCCGTTCTACGAATAGCTATCCCAGCGGAAAGTTCCGTGTGACCGCCAAGAACGCTCTCTGCTATGGTGCAGAGGTTGGTATCAACGTGAGTGCTTTCTTCAATAATCCGAAAGTACCCGTGCTCTATCCTTTCGCAAGATACGACTACTATAATCCGCAGGAAAAGGGCGATAAGGACGTGATGGATAAGCGTATGCAGGTGTGCAAATGGACGGCTGGTATCAACTGGTATGCGTTGCCCAACCTCGTGGTGAAACTCGACTATACCACACGACATATTGGCACGGCCAAGCCCGTTGGCTCTAATCAGTACAACCACGAGAATGAGTTCTCTATCGGTGTGGCCTACGTTGGATGGTTCACTAAGCGATAAGCCACGGGCTGAAGAGTTCAAAAGCTAAGCAAACTATCGAATACAAATAATCTATATAAAACTATTCAAGACAATGAAAAAGAATTATCTCATGATGTCCCTTTTCGCTTTGGGACTTGCCACTACTGCTCCAGTAGGTCTCACTTCGTGTAGCAGCGATGATCCTATTACGGTAGAAAAGGAGAATCCCTTCGATTATGGTGACGACGTGGCTTCGGCCGACGATAATCGTAGCGCAGGAGAAGCCTTTAAGTGTGTTGAGCAAATTCTCGATGGCTGTATCGATATTGCCAACGAGGTAGGCGAATCGAAGATTGGTGAGCCTCTCAACCTCTTCAATAGCGGACAGCAGGAAAAGGCACTCTACGCTGTAGAGTCATGGTATAGCTACCATTCACGTGAGGACTACCGCAACAATATCTACTCTATCCGTAATGCCTACTATGGCTCGCTCGACGGAAGCGTTGCCGATAATTCACTTTCTGCTCTGATTGCCAGCAAGCGTCCTCAGATGGACCAGAAAGTGAAGCAAGCTATCGATAAGGCAGCCAATGCTATCTGGGCTATTCCCGATCCTTTCCGTAATAATATTAACTGTGCTGAGGCTCTTGAAGCACAGAAGCGTTGCAGCAACTTGAAGCAGGTCATCACCGACCTCAAGGGTTACATCGAGGGTAAGGGTTCTATCAATCAGGATGCCAACCTCGATCCCATCATCAGCGACTACGTACAGAACGTAGTACTGCCCACTTACAAGGCTTTGCGCGATGGCAATGCGGCTCTCTACGATGCCGTATCGGCTTTCCAAGCTAATCCTTCAGACGCTGCATTCAAGGATGTAGCTCAGGCATGGCTCGAAGCTCGTCAACCTTGGGAAACTAGTGAAGCTTTCCTCTTTGGCCCAGTAGACTCTGAAGGCCTCGACCCCAACATGGACTCATGGCCCTTGGATCAGGATCAGATTGCTACAATCCTCAACTCTGGTAACTTCGACAACCTCGACTGGAGCGATGGCGACGACGATGAGACCATCGAAGCTAAGCAGGGTGTACGTGGATTCCACACACTTGAGTTCCTCACCTTCCGCAATGGTAAGGCTCGTACGCTCAACGATGTGGCAGAATCAGGCTCTTCAGCCGACCTCGTATACAATTCTACCAACGCTCGTAGCTGGGGCAACTACATGAAGCAGGTGGCCTACTTGCTCAAGCAAGATGCTTCCAACCTTTATAATTACTGGACAGTGAGCTATAACGGTGGTGAAAGCTTTGCTAAACAGTTCCTTTCACACAACTTCTAATCTTATGCATATAGCCAAAGATTTGGTATAATGCACTTTCTTACGCCATAGAGCAGGTCGGCACTTGATAACACAAAAAGCCGTCTTGCTCTTTGGCGTATACTCCACATTATCCTTTGAAAGATGAATGTTTTACACTTTTTGAAATACGCATTTCTGCTAGGGGGAACCATGGTGTTAGCCTCATGCGAGGATGACGATGGTATCACGGCCAGCGATATCGATGTGCCCAGCGGATATGCTCTCTCTGCAGGAATTTCGACTGTTTTTACTCAGTCGACCTTTGCTTATGATTCTGATGCCGATTGGTTGAGCGGAGTTTATAGCACTCGTTTCAACCGCGGTGACCGACTTTACAAGGATGCTCGTACGAGTAGTGCTGGCCAAGGGGGTGGCCTTGGCCCTGTCTATGCAGGTTACTCTTGCGAGAGTTGTCACCGTAATTCTGGACGTACCGTTTCGGCCAATTCATGGAAAGCTTGGAACAACGGTGCAAAAGATGAAGATGGTTATACCATGGCATCGGGTACGAGCGGATTTTCTTCCATGTTGGTCTATATTACTCGTAAGAATGGCTCCTTCTTCCCTGATTACGGACGTGTGCTTCATGATCAGTCTATCGAGGGCGTAAAGCCCGAGGGCAAGGTGAAAGTGAAGTGGATGCCCGAGCAGACCATCACCTTCCCCGATGGTGAGGTGTGCAAACTCACATATCCTGTCTATAAAATCGTGGATTGGTACACTGACGGACGTCATAACTACGGAACTTCTACCCCCGAAGCCGTGAAGCCCGAAGATTTAATCATCTCTGTCCGTCAACCTCTTCGCCATGTGGGTATGGGACAGATGATGGCGCTCGACCCCGTAGAGATAGAAGCGCTCGCAGCGAAGAGCAATTATCCAGAATATGGTATCAGCGGACGTTGCAATTATGTGAAGGAAAAGGGAAAACTCGGCCTAGGCTTATCGGGTAATAAGGCGCAGCATCAAGACCTCACCGTGGAACTCGGTTTCTCGAGCGATATGGGTGTGACCAATAGCCGCTACCCTGAGGAAATCTGTGAGGGACAGTTGCAAATGTCGCAAGGCAGCATGATGGGGCTCTTCTATGACCAACTCGACGTATCGACCGAGGAAATGGAGAATGTCGACCTTTATCTGCACGGCCTCGGTGTGCCAGCTCGCCGCCTTGGTTCTGAAACGAAGATGGTGCAGTATGGAGACAAGCAAATTAGCGAGCGCGAACTCGTGAGCATTGGTGAGAAGATGTTCTATCAAGCAAAGTGCCACCTTTGCCACGTCACCACGCTTCATACACGCAAGAGCGGAGCTACTCTGCTCAATGGTATGCATCTGCCTTGGCTCGGTGGTCAGACCATCCATCCTTACTCTGACTATCTGCTCCACGACATGGGTTCCGAAATCATGGGCGTTGGCCTTAACGATAACTATTGCAGCGGATTGGCTCGAGGAAATGAATGGCGTACCACTCCTCTTTGGGGAATCGGTTTGCAGTATAAGGTCAATGGTCATACCAATTTCCTCCACGACGGACGTGCTCGCAACTTCGTAGAAGCCATTATGTGGCATGGTGGCGAAGGCGAAGCCTCAAAGAATCTTTTCAAGAAAATGCCCAAGAAGAATCGCGATGCATTGGTCAAGTTCCTTGAAAGCCTGTAATAAGGAGTTTAATGAGTTTATAAGTTTATAAGTTTAGAGGAATGTCTTAGACTAAGGTATCTTCTTAACTCCTCAACTCCTCAACTCTTCAACTAATAAAGAGCATATTCTTAACTCTTCAACTCTTCAACTTAAAAAAATATGAAAACCTCAATAATCGCATTTGCCGCCCTTGCTGTGGCAAACATCTTTACCGCTGCGGCCGAAGAAGTGCCCACAAGCAGTGATTCTATTGCCGCACAAAGCGAGCAGTCCTCTCATAAGGTGAAATATGCACCGATAGATCTCGATACCGACAATGGTGTCGTATCACTTGCAGGAAGCAAAGGCTTTACCATTCAGACCAAGAAGGGCGACTTTATCTTCAAGCCCTACATGTTGGTGCAGACTAGTGGCAACTTTAATTGGTACGACGATGAAGGCCTCGACAAAGCCTACAATCAAGACAATGTAGAGAACACCGGTTTTGCCATCCCCAATGCCATCCTCGGTTTTACAGGAAAGGCATTTAATAAGATTACGTTTAATCTTTCACTCAATGCCGCCAAGTCGGGAGGCAACCTCTTGCAGCAAGCATGGTTCGACGTGAAGTTTAAGGAGCCGCTCCAACTCCGTGTGGGTAAGTTTAAGACTCCCTTCTCTCATGCTTACCTTACCACGCTGGGTGAAACCCTATTCCCTCAACTCCCCACTTCGCTCACCACGGCTACTATCATGCCCTACGTGCTCAATGCCGTAACTCCCAGTATGAGCACAGGCTTCGACCTCGGTGTAGAACTCCATGGTGTGGTGAAAGACCGCTTTGGTTATGAGTTGGGCCTCTTTAATGGCACGGGATCGAGTGTCAATGTGGCTGGCAAAACAATGAGTGATGATTGGCATATTCCTTCGCTCCTCTATGCAGGTCGAATCACTTATATGCCGTGGGGCGTGATGCCCTCTACGCAGGGCAATCCTAATATGCTCAACGAACGCAAGATGCTCATTGGCCTTTCTGGATCAATGAATGTAGAGAGCGAAAACGAGAGCACAAACGATGCTCGTGTAGGCGCAGAATTTGCCATGATTTACAATCGCCTCTATCTTGCAGGTGAAATGTACTGGATGAATGTGGGCTTTACCAAGCGTCAGAAAATTGATGAACACTATAATTACCTTGGTGGTTATGTTCAGGCTGGCTATTTCGTAGCACCTCGTGTGCAGGTGGCTGCTCGCTACGATTTCATGAATCGTAACAGCACAAGCAAGGATGGATTCCTGAATATGCCTGCCGTTGGTGTGAACTACTTCTTCAAGGGGTGCAACCTCAAACTCCAAGCCATGTATCAGTACACTGGTCGTAAGGGCCACGATACGCAGCTCGATCGTGACAACGACAATCTCGGCCTCGCCACGCATTCTGCCACAGTGCAGTTGCAGTACTACTTCTAATCTTCATTCCTCTCATGAAACATATCATTTATGCCTTTTTGGCAATGATCTTGTTCCTCGCTTCGTGCGACGATGGACGCATCTACGAGAAGGAACTTGTCATTCCCAAGCAAGGGCTTACTCTCAAGATGACGGGCGAAATCACGGGCTTAGACTCATGGCCCAGCAACTATAGCTTAGTGATTGCCACGTTTAAGGAAGATAATACCAATGCCGAGAGTGCAGCGGTCATTCCTCGCAAGGACAATAATGCAGGGCGTATTTCGGCCAAACTCTCAGGCATTAAGGCCGATGCCAACGACCTCGAACTCTGTATCATCGATGCCTTACGCGATCGCGTGATAAGCTATAAGACGCTGACGCGTGAAGACTTCAATGTGGTGGGCGACACCATCTATATGGAGGTAGGCAAGGTAGATGTGGGTATGTACAACGCCATTCAGCAAGCGGTCTTTGATGCCAAGTGTATCTCTTGCCATGGTGCCAATGGCGGAGCACCTCGCAATCTTTTCCTCACGGAGGGAAAGAGCTATGCCCACTTAGTAGATGTGCAGTCGAAAGCCGATCCTGAATATAAGTTGGTTAATCCGGGCAATCCCTCTGCGAGTCTGCTTCCGAAGATTCTCAACGAGAACGGCATTCTTCATCACGACCATGCCGACATCCTTGAAGCGCGCACACAGTATACGCTCGTGACGCTTATTAAGAATTGGATCAAAGCGGGAGCGAAGGAGTAAGCTCTTTTTCTCTCGGACTAACAGGTTAACGGGTTAACAGGTAAGAATGTAAAGAAAGCTTACCTGTTAACCCGTTTACTCGTTAACCAAATTTTCCCTAATGTATACCCACTCTATATAATATAGGTGTGTGACGACTTGAATAGATACCCACTCATGGTGATTTTGCATGTAGAGAAGGAAATCGTGGGTACGAAAATGCTCCTTTTTTCGTACTTTTGCAGTGTAATAAAGAATCACCAAACAGTATGACTAACGTACAGCAAAGATCGGTTGTAAGGGGCGAAGGCTCCATGGCCGAAATTTCAAAGTTTGAAGTAGAAGGCGGTGTAACGGAATATCACGTAATGGTGCATGCTACACGCCCAGAACAATCCTTCCAAGAGCAACTCGATGCAGTGCTCAATGCATATTATAATCTTATCGACACAGAACTCAAAGGAGCCTCAAGTGTGATAAAGCGATATTTCTTGAGCGATGCGGCAAATCAGTACGATACACTGCTCGCCTCCGTACCAGAAGCTCCTGCATGTGCATGCTCCGTGGTGGAGCAAGCTCCGCTCAACGGAACGAAGGTGGCGCTTTGGGCTTATCTCCTGACCGACATCGGTGCGGGTAGCTTCAACGAGGAACTCTACCGCGTGCAACATGGTGCTTATACTCACCTGTGGGGAGGCACCAGTGTGAGTCATGCTCCTTCTTCTGAAGAGCAGACAAGCCTTTTGCTTAAACACTATGTGATGCAGCTCCTCTCCAATGGTGGCCACTTGGCCGACGATTGCATTCGCACATGGTTCTTCGTACAGAATGTCGATGTCAACTATGCCGGTGTGGTTAAAGCCCGCAACGAAGAGTTTTTTACACAGAACCTTACCAGCAAGACCCACTTCATCAGTAGCACGGGTATCAACGGCCGCAATGCCGACCCTTCGGTGCTCGTACAGCTCGATACCTATGCCGTGCTTGGCTTGAAGCCCGAACAGATCAAGTTTCTCTATGCCCCCACACACTTGAATCCCACATATGAATATGGTGTAAGTTTTGAGCGTGGCACAAGGGTGGACTATGGTGACCGTCGCCAAGTGTTCATCTCGGGCACGGCAAGCATAGATAATAAAGGTAACATTCTTCACGTAGGCGATATCCGTCGTCAGACGGAACGTATGTGGGAAAACGTGGATGCTCTTCTTTCAGAAGCCGAGTGTGGCTTTGAGGATGTAGGTCAGATGATTGTCTACCTCCGCGATGTAGCCGACTATGCCGTAGTCAACGAAATGTTTGAAAAGCGCTTCCCTGGTATTCCCCGTGTGATAGTTCATGCTCCCGTATGTCGTCCGGGATGGCTCATAGAGATGGAGTGCATGGCTACGAAAGAGGTAAAGAATGAAGATTATCCATGCTACTAAATTAAGTGCTAAGTATTAAGTATAAAGTATTAAGTATTACAAACGAATTAATCTACGCGGTTTTTACCCATAGACATTAGTTTGTAATACTTAATACTTTATACTTTCCCTCTCCTCAATGCAATGAAACGTTTTCTTCTCCTTATATACACCCTCCTCATCGTGGCAATGGTTGTTGCCACATTCTTGGAACATAGCCACGATGCGGCGTATGCAGCATTGAAAGTCTATCACTCACCATGGTTTATGGCGATGTGGGCAGTCTTGGCATTGGGTATGGTGTGGAGTTTCATCAAGCTGAAACTGTGGCGACGTTGGTCGCTATGTATGCTTCACGGCTCCTTCCTCATCATCCTGCTGGGCGCACTCACTACGTGGTTTACCTCCGTCAAAGGCTTTATCTATCTAAGGCAAGATGTGGCCACCCAAACCTTCATGCTTGAAGGCGGACAAGGTACAGGCAATTTGCCCTTCTCTATCCGTTTGGATAAGTTCCGAGTGGACTGCTATCCACATACAGATACACCTGCCGACTATGTAAGCCAGCTCACTTTGATATATCCTGGTGGAAAAGAGCACAAAGCAACGGTGTCGATGAACCGCATTCTCACGCAGGATGGTTATCGCTTCTACCAATCCTCTTATGGCGACGACGGACAATCGAGCATACTTACCGTCAACTATGATCCGCTGGGCACGGGACTTACTTACGTGGGATACGTGCTCCTGGCCCTCTCCATGTTGAGTGTGCTCTTTAATAGACGAGAGGAATTTCGCCGATTGCTCCATCACCCCATGCTTCAGCGTGGAGCCATGATTCTTGCACTCGCCTTTATGATAAGTCCTGCTGCCGAAGCTTCGCGTCAGCTTCCAGCCTTCAATCGTGAGAAGGCCGACAGTCTGTCCCGACGTCCTGTGGAGTATAATGGTCGTATTGCTCCCTTCAACACAATGGCACGCGACTTCCTTCTGAAACTCTACGGACGAACCACTTACGGCGGTCTCACTCCCGAACAGGTGGTGAGCGGATGGATGCTTCGTCCAGATGCTTGGCAGAACGAACCCATGATCTTGATAAAAAGTGCTGAACTGCGTAATCTGCTCCATATCGATGGTCGGTACGCTCGTCTCACCGACCTCTTTCATGGCGACGAATACATTCTGCAACAATACTGGCACGGAGCAGATTCTCCGCAGATGTCGCAAAATCCCTTGCAGAAAGCCATTGCTGAGACCGACGAGAAAGTGGGACTTATCATGATGCTTCAGAAGGGTACGCTCTTCCAGCGCGTCAGTCCGGGCACAGAACCTATCAGTCAAGGACGCATCGAAGCAGAACTCCTCTACAACCGGCTGCCCATCACCAACCTGCTGTTCATGCTCAATCTCACGTTGGGTTTGCTATCGTTTGTACTATTTGCTTTGCGACAGGGCAGGAGTGAGGCAGCGTCGCAGCGCAAGGAGAAACGCTTAGCGCTTGCCTTTCGCATCTGTGAGTGGTTGATGCCCGTGAGTCTTGCAGTGCTTTCTTTCGCTTACGTGCTTCGATGGTATGTGGCGGGTCACGTTCCCATGAGCAATGGTTTCGAGACGATGCAATTTATGGCACTAGCTGTCTTAATTCTGGCTTGTTGGTTGCGTCGCCGTTTTGCCTTGATGACGCCTTTTGGTTTCTTGCTCTCGGGCTTTGCTCTGCTTGTGGCCCATCTTGGTCAGAGCAATCCGCAAGTGACTAATCTTATGCCCGTGCTCTCGTCGCCCTGGCTTAGTTTGCACGTCAGCGTGGTCATGATGGGCTATTCTCTTTTAGCCTTTACGATGCTCAATGGCGTGATGGCTCTTATTGTGCGCCGACAGGCAGAGGCTCTAATGTATCTAACTCGTCTTTTGCTCTATCCCGCAGTATTCCTTCTCGGAGCAGGCATCTTCCTCGGTGCTGTGTGGGCCAACCAATCATGGGGCACTTATTGGAGTTGGGATCCTAAGGAGACGTGGGCTCTTATCACTTTCATGATTTATGCCGTAGCTTTCCATGTACAGACGTTCCCCGTTTTGGGTGAGCCTCGACGTTTCCATCTCTTTATGGTCCTGTCCTTTGCCACTGTGTTGATGACCTATTTTGGAGTGAACTTTCTCCTAGGCGGTATGCACTCGTATGCAGGGTAGACTTCAGATTCTAATAAGGGTAGTTCTATAAATCCCATCGTCAGAATTTATAGAACCACCCATAAATAGTGGGCGACGCATCTCGCGTCGGCATAAGATGGTTTGCACAATGAAATGCATTCTAAAGATGCCGACGCGGGACACGTCGCCCACATATTTTTGAATGTTCTTGATAAGGCTTTATTTCCCGCAGCAATGCTTGTATTTCTTTCCGCTTCCACAAGGGCAAGGGTCGTTGCGCCCAACCTTCTTAGATGGTACTGCTTCAGTGCATTTTTTCTGAAAGGCTTGTGTGGGTGTGTTCCCCTTGAGAAAAAATCGTGGAATGTTGTTCGTCATATCGTTGAGGATGTTAGCGGCATCCCGATATGCTTTTTCTTGGGGGGTATAAAGTGGTGAAAGTATAAAGTTCGACAGCTCTGATAAATCTGCATTGGGGTCTTGAACTTTTGAATAAACGAAATCATATATACGGTGTGCACCTTCTTTACCTATCTTTTCTTCGAATAGTTTGAAGAAGTCTTTTTCCGTTTCCTCATAGGGAATCATGTGGGGGTAATGTCCGCGAGAGCGTACTTCTTCCAATGTTTTGGGCATGTATTCTGGCAATTCCTGTCGGATATCGCGCGTCCATTCTTCGAAATTAAATAAAATACTATAGTATGCAGGACCAAAACCATCCCCATTGTCTTTATAGCAGAAGTTTGGAAGAATCGTATTCAACAGCCAAAAATGAATCAACTCGATGGGTAAATCGGAATGCTTGGAAGCAATGAACTGATGCATGAGTTGTGGCATTCTCTCATCCGATATGCGTCCGCGAATGTTGACAAGTCCAAGAAAAATTTCTTCTAATACGTCTTCATAGTGAGCACTTTTTTCTTTGTAGATATCATCAATGTAGGGAGAAAACGCCTCAACGAGTTCTTCACTCAATTCATAAAGATTAAGGCTCTTGTCTGTTCCAGAATCATTGGACACCTTCATCCATCCCATAACCTCGGGCATGATAAAACCATAGCAATGTTCGTTCGTCCTAAACTTGCCCTGATTCTTTATCGCCAACTTTATGATGGATAGCTCATTAACAGTGAGAGAACGAAGGCATTTTTCGGGATGGCTTATTACGTATTGGTAATAAAACTCTTGCACTTCTTCTGTACTACTGCTATCTATAAAATCCTTTTTGAAAGAAAATCTAAGCAAAGCACATTTCCAAACTACACTGTCTTTGCGCATATTGGCTACCTCCTTCTTAAATAGTGAGGGCTGTTGCTCTCTTTGACTTTCGCTCTCTACTAATGAATTAAACTGCTGGAAAAGATTATCAAACGAGCCCCAGAATTGTCTCCGTCCTACGGTCCAACTAATTAGGGCTGCACAGGCGGGAGCAGCTTTCGTTCCGACAAACTTTTTCATATTGGGAACGGTGCATGCTTTAGGCGTTAAGGAGGTGATTGCGTTGTATAGGCTTATAATAGGTACGGTATAGATCATCTTGGTGCGGTCGTCGCGCAAGTCTACTTCTTCTTCCGTCACGCGCATCACGCGATATTCCTTAAGTGCCGTACTGCTATATCCTTTTGTCTCGTGCAACTTCGCTATGAAATCTTTAAGTGTAACATTCTCGTTCATTGTTGGTGAATTGTGATGGATGTAAATAACTGAATTATCGGATCTAGAAAGGGCAGGCTGAGGCCGAATGTTGAGTAATGGTAGTTAGGATTATGCCCAATGTCGCTAATACATAATCTATCTTATGGAGTGATATAGTGCCTATCTTGTATGCAAAGATATAAGAAACAGACCTCAAAGCCAAGCGTAATTGTGCATAAAGGAACACTCCGGTGTTAATATTCTGCAAAATATTTGCGTTTGTCGGGGTTATTGCATATCTTGCGCCCCAAAATCGCACAATAGCGTGCGTATCAACAAGCTAAATTAGAATATTCATTCCAAAAACTTTACAACAATGAAAAGCTTAAAACTGTTTGTAATGCCCCTCGCAGCAGCACTGTTCATGACAAGCTGTGTGAGCAAGAGTAAGCTCGCCGAGGTACAGACCAATTATGACAATCTGAAAACTGAACACGCTGCCCTTCAGAAGGACTACAATGAAGCACAGGTGCGCATTGCGGAATATACTTCCGATTCGAAGAGCCTTGCCGCTCGCTTGCAGGAAGAGCAGCAGCGCAACAAGGAAATGCGCGAAGCTTATAGCAAATTGCAGTCGTCCTACCAAAGTAATGTGCAACAGGGCAACGTGAACATCTCGAAACTCGTCGACGAAATTAATGCTTCTAACAAATTCATCAAGCAACTCGTTGACGCTAAGAGCAAGAGCGACTCGCTCAACCAAGCACTGACCAACAAACTCACCCGTTCACTCACCCGCTCAGAAATGAACGATGTAGATGTACAGGTGCTCAAGGGCGTGGTATACATCTCATTGGCAGACAATATGCTCTACAAAAGCGGTAGCTACGAAATTGGCGATCGCGCTGGTGAAACCCTACAAAAGATTGCGAAAATCATTACAGACTATAAAGACTATGATGTGCTCGTAGAAGGTAACACCGATAACGTGCCCATTTCACAGAAGAACATCCGCAACAATTGGGACCTTTCTGCCTTGCGTGCTTCGTCTGTGGTGCAAGCTTTGCAAAATCAGTATGGTGTCGACCCGAAGCGTCTTTCAGCAGCAGGCCGCGGCGAGTACAATCCCGTGGCTTCTAATGATACAGCTGTGGGTAAACAGCGTAACCGTCGCACGCAGATTATCATTACTCCGAAGCTCGATCAATTTATGGATCTCATCGACGAGGCTCCGGAACAAGAGAAACAGTAACATAGCGCCTTTCTGTTTTGCCAGTCTATTGCCTGCTATGTTCACCTCCTAATGAGGTGATTGTGGTGCAAAGGCGCGCAACCCCGTGGCGCAAATTTTCTAAAGAGTGTACAGAGCATGTACACTCTTTTTTAGTAGCCCTCCCTCGCTTCTTTCGTTACGCTCCAAAGACGAGGGAGGGTTACTATGATTGTACTTCTCTATTTTGGATCTATAATCCCGTAGGTATTGCCTTGATTTCATCTGCTTGCCCATTCCCCTTCCTGAACAACGTTCTTGGGGACTTCGTGTTCCCTGTTTCTAGATGTACATTTAGCCGTCCACAGATGTACATCTTTCCATCGTTCAATGCCCAGTTATAGCTTTACCGCTGCCGTCCGGTAGCTCTACCGCTGCCGTCCGGTAGCTCTACCACTGCCGTGCGGTAGCTCTACCGCTGCCGTCCGGTAGCGTTACCACAGGCCTGTGGTAGAGCGTTCACCGCCCAGTGAACGACGGGAAAGTCTTCACGGAGAAACGGAATGGTCTAGGTTTAGGCTTGATAATGACGAAGTTCGGAGCACTCTGTTCGTAGTTTGCGAAATTCGCCGTTCACAAGGGAAAAAATTCCATCTACGCAGAGAGAAAAAATGCGTGCCTACGCTTGCGTGTGCTTGAGAAAAGGCTTAGGGAGAACGAAGAACGTGAAGGCGAAAAATACATCGCAGAGAAAAGAAAAAGTGTCTGAAATTTCTGTGTATCGGAATTTATGGTTTATTTTGCCTCTTACAACGGAAAAACTAAGAAACGCTATGGAGTCTCAACAATCTCGGTTAGGAACAGGGAAAAAAGCCTTTGATTTCGAACAACAACATGTCAGTATCATAAGCGATATCAAACTTTCGCTCAATGATAACAAGAAACGCGTAGATGCTTATATTTCGGCGCTCTGTACGAGTGGTGAGGCACGTGTCTGTGTGAACCAAAAGGAGTACAAAATGTCGAAAAACGACTTACTCGTATGTTGGTCGGGCGACGAGATACGGAGTCTTGGCTTTAGCGATGATTTTAACGCATGCGGTTTTTTGCTCTCATGGGATTTCTTTAAAGAGTTGAGCAGTATTCCCTTAGGCTTAATCAATGCGCGCGTATATATAGCAGAGCATCCCTTGTTTCATCTTTCGGAACATGCAGCGCTGATTTTCACTCAATATTACGAACTGATACGTTCAAAACTCACTGCAGATATTCCCTTTAAGCATCATCAGCTTGTGTCCGACCTCCTGCTGCAGGCCTTTATGTATGAAATGCATGACACCTTGGAAAGCACGCTCAAGGTGCCTGCTAATTTCTTTACATCGGGAGAGAATCTCTATAAGCAATTTATGGAGCTTATCCTAAAGGCTCATCCGAAGCCTCGTTCTGTGGCATGGTATGCCGATCAATTGAATGTTACTCCCAAATACTTGAGCAGTGTGTGTAAAAATTGTAGTGGCGAAACGGCGCTCGCTGTAATTAATCGTTATGTGTTAGAAGAAGTGAAGCGATATCTGCTTCGTCCGGAAATGAGCATCAAGGAGATTGTGGCAGAACTCAACTTTCCCTCCATCTCATTCTTTGGAAAGTATGTCAAGAAAAATCTCGGTGTCTCTCCCAAGTATTATCGACAGCGCATCACTGAGAGTATGTAAAGGGTGTCGTATTCATCGCTAAGGCACCAATGCGAGGCCCAATGCGAAGCTATTTGCAGAAAAGAATGGAAATCTCCACTGATGTTCGGAAAATCAAAGAAAAACAAGCATTCGCTTTGCTCTTCCCCCATCATGCATTAACTTTGCACCGAATAAGCACCAACATGATCCCTTTTTCGGCACGATATAGTAATATGGCAAAACGTATATATTTATACATTCTCTGCATGATAGTTCCCCTCTTGGCAATGGCTCAAGGGAGGGGAAATAACGTGCAGTCTGTTGCTTCTGTGGCACAGACGGAACAAACCGTGCAGACGAAAGACTCCGTCATAGTGAGCCTTATTACTTGTAGCCCAGGTTCTTTGGTCTACGAACTTTATGGACATACCGCACTTCGTGTGCGCGAAGTCGGACAGCGACAGAGCGATTGGGTGTTCAACTACGGCACATTCTCTTTCAGCCAGCCCCATTTTATGTGGCGCTTTATGTTGGGTGAAACCGACTATGAATTGGGAGTGGTGCCCTATGCCCTCTTTTACGATGCTTATGTGCGCGAGGGTAGGGGTATCGACGAACAAGTGCTCAATCTGACGCAGACGGAGGCCAATCAATTGGTGGACGCGTTGAGCCGCAACCTTGAGCCAGAGAATGCTACCTATCGCTATAATTTCTTCTACGACAACTGTACTACTCGTGCGCTTCGTATGATAGAACAGGCTGTGGATGGTCGGGTGGATTGGCCACAGGTGAAAGCCGATCGCACATTGCGCGACATCGTGCACGAATTTTCCAATCCTAGTCCATGGAATAAGTTTGGTCAAGACCTTCTTCTAGGTGCAGAAGCTGATAGCCCAGCCAACTTGCAGCAACAACAGTTTGCTCCCATTTATGCTGAACGCTTTGCCACAGATGCAAAAATACGTGGGCGTGATGGTAAAGTACGCCCTTTAGTGAAGACGCATCTTACGCTGTTGCCCGCACAACCCAAAGTAGAGGACACGTTTCCCATCACTCCGATGGCGGCTTTTGGCATACTTCTTGCAGTCGCTTTAGGCATTAGTGCTTGGGGTTGGTACAAACGCAAGCTTTATTGGCAATTTGACGTGCTTCTTCTAATGGCGCAGGGGCTCACGGGCTGTATCACAACATTCCTGCTTCTTTTCTCATCTCATCCTACGGTGGGCAGTAATTGGCTAGTGGTATTACTCAATCCGTTGCCCCTCGTGCTTTTCCCTTGGTATATGAAGGCTGCAAGTAATGGCCGACGCAGTGGGGTAATGTATGTTGAAGGTGTACTTGGTGTGTTGGCTCTTGTGATAGGGCTTGTGGGATTGCAGCAATATCCCGCCGAGGCATATCTTATCATTCTCACGCTTCTGCTTCGCGTAGTAGTACACCTACATCTGACCTACAAGGGACGATGATACGATAAATAGTAAGAATCTAGTTTCTTGAAAGGAGTTCTGTTGAGAATCCTGCCACCCTCCCACAATAACAAAATAACGATAAAATCCATCGAATGAATAACCCTACTTCTCACGGCTTACAGCACGCTTCCGCCATGCGTCTGCCATTGCTCGTGTCGTTGCTCACTGCAATGACCGTGCTTTCGGCTCCCTCAGCTTCAGCGGCAGGAACAGGTGTGCCTCGTGTGGTGGTAAATATTTTGGTGGATCAGCTTCGCACCGATTATATCAATGCCTTCATGCCCCTCTACGGACAAGAAGGCTTTGTGCGTTTGTTGCACGAAGGACGCGTATATACTCAAGCTGAATATCCCCATTATCGTCCTGACAGAGCCTCGGCAGCAGCTACGCTTTCAGCAGGAACTACTCCCTATAATCATGGTATTGTGGGGGAACGTTGGCTTAGCAGAGAGACGCTCCGACCTGTCTATTGCGTGGACGATAAGGCATATCCTGGCTTACAGACGAAGGATTGCTCGGCACCTACGTATCTAGGCGTGTCGACCGTGGGCGATGAACTCAAGGTGGCTACCGAGGGAAAATCGCTCGTTTATGCCGTAGCTCCTTTCCGTGATGCAGCCATACTTACCGCAGGCCATGCTGCCGATGGTGCTGTATGGATTGACGATCATACGGGGCTTTGGTGCTCATCTTCCTATTATGGCAAGACGCTTCCCACATGGGCTGCCGTGCTCAATGGAGGCGGTGGCTTAGCAGAACGGCTCAAATCGCTTTCGTGGAAGCCTTCGAACGACCTTGTGGGAAATTTCTCTTACTTCCTTTCAGGAGGAATGAAGAAACCCTTTGCTCATAAGTTTGTGGGCGAGAGCCGCTTTGCATCGTTTAAGACGAGTGGACTTGTCAACGAGGAAGTGGCACGTGCAGCTGTACAGTGCGTAAACGGTACGATGATTGGTACCGATGATGTGACGGATTATCTTGCTGTGACGCTATATGCTGGAAATCTTGACCACCGCACGGTGAGCGAACGTCCCATGGAGTTGCAAGATACTTATGTGCGACTAGACCAAGCATTGGCGCAACTCATCCGCTCTGTGGAGCAGAAGGTTGGGCGCAATCGTGCTCTGTTCGTTGTGACTTCTACGGGGTATGCTGATGAAGAAACGGCCGACCTCTCAAAGTATCGCATTTCAACGGGAATCTTCGATGTGGAGCGTGCAGCCGCCTTACTCAACATGTATTTTGTGGCTGTCTATGGTCAGGGACAATATGTAGAGTCGACCTTTGGCACGCAGATTTATCTCAATCATAAACTGGTGGAGGAGAAGCAGATTAACCTAGCTGAGATGCTTGAGCGTGCTCAGGACTTTCTGCTTCAGCTATCAGGTGTGAAGGATGTATACACTTCATCGCGCTTACTACAAGGGGCATGGACTCCGGGCATTAGCAGAATGCGAGGAGGGTATAATCCTCGCTATTCGGGCGACGTGCTCATTGAGGTGGCTCCAGGCTGGCACTATGTGAATAAAAGCACTCGTGAGAATCAACTTGTGCGTGAATCGTATATTCCATTTCCCATCATATTCTTGGGCGAGGGATTTAAGGCTGAATCGGTCTCTTCCCCCGTCACCATAGACTATATAGCCCCGACTCTATCGAAGGCTATGCGCATACGTGCTCCCAATGCTTGTAGCGTAGCTCCACTACAATAACACAGAGTACAACACTATTCTTATGTGGATGTGTGTAAAGGCTTAAATAAGGCCGCGCACTCCTATTAATATATTAATCTAGAAAATATCGTCCTTTCCACCTCCTCATAAGGAAAGAAGAAAGGCCGCCTTCCACAATATGGACATTAATAAATTTATTACCAAATTATTTGGCAACAAGTCAACCCGCGATATGAAGTTAATCCAGCCGTGGGTAGAGAAAATTAAGGCAGCTTATCCTGCCATTCAAGCACTCGATAATGATGCACTGCGTGCTAAGACGCAGGAAATACGTCAGACCATTCAGCACTCGGCCGATGATATCAAGGCTAAAATAGAAGAACTGAAGGGAAAGGTGGAGGAAACTCCTATCGAGGATCGTGAAGTGATTTTTACGCAAATCGATAAACTCGAGACACAGGTACTCGATAAAATGGAGGAAGCCCTTAATGAAGCTCTTCCTGAGGTGTTCGCTATTGTGAAAGACACGGCTCGCCGTTTCACTGAAAACGAAACCATCGAAGTAACCGCGACAGACTTCGACCGCGAACTGGCTACTTGTCATGACTTCGTGAGCATCGATGGAGATAAGGCTATCTATCAGAACCACTGGATAGCTGGTGGTAATGATATGAAGTGGAGCATGATACACTATGATGTACAACTTTTTGGTGGCGTGGTGCTTCATCAAGGAAAGATCGCTGAAATGGCAACGGGTGAGGGTAAGACCCTCGTGGGTACGCTCCCCGTGTTCCTCAATGCCTTGACAGGCAATGGCGTGCATGTGGTGACGGTCAATGACTACTTGGCTAAGCGTGACTCTGAATGGATGGGACCTCTCTATATGTTCCACGGACTTTCCGTAGATTGTATTGATAAGCATCAGCCCAACTCTGAAAGCCGCCGCCGCGCTTATCAGGCCGATATTACTTTTGGTACGAACAATGAATTTGGTTTCGATTATTTGCGCGACAATATGGCAATGAGTCCCAAAGATCTCGTGCAGCGTCGCCACAACTATGCCATTGTTGATGAGGTTGACTCTGTGCTTATTGATGATGCTCGTACTCCGTTGATTATTTCGGGACCTGTGCCTCAGGGCGATGATCAATTATACGAACAGTATCAGCCCCTCGTGGAACGTCTCGTAGATGTGCAGCGAAAACTGGCTACGAAATATCTGGCTGAAGCCAAGCAACTCATAGCTACGAACGACAAGGAGAAGACGGAAGAAGGATTCCTCGCTCTGTTCCGTAGCCATAAGGCACTGCCGAAGAATAATCCGCTTATCAAGTTCCTCTCTGAGACAGGTATCAAGGCCGGTATGCTCAAGACAGAGGAAATCTATATGGAGAACAACAACCGACGTATGCCCGAGGCTGTAGAACCCCTCTATTTCGTGGTAGACGAAAAGATGCATAGTGTTGACCTCACGGATAAAGGTAATAAGTGGTTGGCTGATCAGGTGCATGACGATCAACTCTTCGTGCTCCCCGACATTACTTCGCAGCTCTCAGAACTCGAAGCTGACAAGACGCTTACTGACGAAGAACGTGTGGCTAAAAAGGACGAACTCTTGCAAGACTATGCTATCAAGAGTGATCGTGTACACACCATCCTGCAGTTGCTCAAGGCTTATACTATGTTCCGCATCAATGAGGAATATGTGGTGATGGATGGTCAGGTGAAAATTGTTGACGAGCAGACGGGTCGTATCATGGAAGGCCGCCGCTGGAGCGATGGTTTGCACCAGGCTGTGGAAGCTAAGGAACACGTAAAGGTGGAGGCAGCTACGCAGACTTTCGCCACTATCACGCTGCAGAATTATTTCCGTATGTACCATAAGCTTGCTGGTATGACTGGTACGGCAAGCACCGAAGCGGGTGAATTTTGGAATATCTATAAGCTCGATGTGGTGGAGATTCCCACCAATCGCCCAATCGCCCGTATCGATATGAACGATCGCGTGTATAAGACAAAGCGCGAAAAGTATAAAGCCGTAATTGAGGAAATCGAGAAAATGCGTCTCTCGGGGCGTCCAGTGTTGGTGGGTACTACCAATGTCGACGTGAGTGAACTCTTGAGCCGTATGCTTCAACTCAGAGGCATTCCTCATCAGGTGCTCAACGCGAAGCTTCACCAAAAGGAGGCTGATATTGTGGCCAAGGCAGGACAAAGCACTTTGAGCAAGGTGGTATTTGAAGACGAAGAGGGCAACAAGCATGAAGAAGAACGTATGCTTGGTGCGGTAACTATCGCCACGAATATGGCCGGCCGTGGTACGGATATTAAGTTGACTGACGAAGTGAAGCAGGCGGGTGGTTTGGCTATCATCGGTACGGAGCGTCACGAAAGCCGCCGTGTAGATCGTCAGCTCCGTGGTCGTGCCGGTCGTCAGGGAGACCCAGGGTCTTCCGTATTCTTCGTATCACTCGAAGATAACCTCATGCGATTGTTTGCTTCAGAACGTATTGCCCGTGTCATGGATAAACTCGGCTTTAAAGATGGCGAGATGATCGAGGCTAAGATGATCAACAATAGCATCGAACGTGCGCAGCGCAAGGTGGAAGAAAACAACTTCGGTATCCGTAAACGTTTGCTAGAATATGATGATGTGATGAACAAGCAGCGTACCGTAATCTACGAAAAGCGTCGCCACGCTTTGATGGGTGAACGTGTGGGCATGGATATCGCTAACATGATTTGGGATCGCGTGATTAGTATCATCGAAAAGAATGACTACGAAGGTTGCCGTGAAGCATTTATTGAAATCTTCGCCATGGAGGTTCCCTTCACTGAGGAAGAATTTGATGGCATGAAGCGCGACGATCTTTACGAGAAATCGTTTGAAGCTGCCATGGCTGCCTTTAAGCGCAAGACTGATCGTATGGCCGAGGTGGCAATGCCCGTGATTAAGCAGGTGTATGAAAACCAAGGCGAGATGTATGAAAATATCCTCGTGCCCATCACCGATGGCAAGTTGGTATACAATATCCGTACAAACCTAAAGAAAGCTTACGAGACGGAGTCGAAAGAAGTGGTAAAGGACTTTGAGAAAGCTATAATCCTCCACAATATCGACGATGCATGGAAGGAAAATCTCCGCGAACTCGATGACTTGAAGAAGTCTGTTCAGAATGCTTCTTATGAGCAGAAAGATCCACTCCTCGTGTTTAAACTTGAGAGCGTGCAACTCTTTGATAAAATGGTGAATCGCATCAATAACGAGACGGTATCTACTCTCATGCGTGGACAAATTCCTGTACAAGCTCCGCAAGAGGTACAGGAGGCTGCACCCGAGGAAACTACTCCGCAGCAAAACCTCACAACTTCACACGAGACGCTTGACGAAACTGGCGACCCCGAAGCAGCCGAAGCTATGGGACGCGACACACGCGAACACCACAATCAGCCTATCGTGAAGGATAATGTGCCCGGACGCAACGATCCTTGTCCCTGCGGTAGTGGCAAGAAATTTAAGAATTGTCATGGTAAGGGGCTGGCTTAATATCGGTCACCTTCTTATCTGGTAAGATATAATATATATAAGGACTAAAGCCTTGTGTCTAGTAATGGACGCAGGGCTTTAGTTTTGTAGGAAACTTGATGGATAAATCTAAAGAACTCTGTCAGAAACGGCGGAGTTGTGCTCTTAATCTTGCCGAAGAAGTGTCGAGATTGGCAGAATAGTATAACAGATGTTATAGCTCACACTTGAGCGAATGGTGGCAGTGTATTTGCATTTAGTAGGGCGTAAACATTAGAAACAAATAAAATAATATACATTATGAATTTCGACAACTTCACAATCAAAGCACAACAGGCTGTGCAGACAGCACTGGAACGTGCCACGCAGAATGGACAACAGGCCATTACTCCTGTTCATCTGCTTGCCGGTGTGCTCGCAGTGGGTGAAAATGTTACGAAGTTTGTCTTTGGCAAACTTGGCGTAAATGAGACCTCACTTCAAGCTGCCGTTAATCAAGAATTGCAACACTTTCCTCGTGTGAGCGGCGGCAATGATAGCCCTTATCTTGACTCCGACGCTAACAAAGTGGTGCTTAAAGCGCAGGATATTGCCCGTAAGGGAGGCGATACCTACGTAGGACTAGAACCTATGCTTCAGGCTTTGCTCGATGCGTCAAGCACGGCTTCGCAGATGCTCAAGGATGCAGGTGTAACGGCTGATGCCTTGAAAAAGGCTATTGAGGAACTTCGCGGTGGACAGAAGGCTACTTCGCAGTCGAGTGAGGATACTTATCAGTCTCTAAGTAAATATGCTCGTAATTTGGTGGAGGAAGCTCGCGAAGGTAAACTCGACCCTGTGATTGGGCGTGATGAGGAGATTCGACGCGTGTTGCAGATCCTTTCTCGCCGTACGAAAAACAACCCGATTCTTATTGGTGAACCAGGTACAGGTAAGACGGCTATCGTGGAAGGACTCGCAGAACGCATTGTGCGCGGTGATGTGCCTGAAAACTTGAAAAACAAGAAGCTCTATTCACTCGATATGGGTGCATTGGTGGCTGGTGCCAAATATAAAGGTGAGTTTGAAGAGCGACTGAAAAGTGTTATCAACGAGGTGACGCAAGCACAAGGCGACATTATCCTTTTTATCGATGAAATCCATACTTTGGTGGGAGCCGGTAAAGGGGAGGGCGCAATGGATGCTGCCAATATATTAAAACCTGCTTTGGCTCGTGGCGAATTGCGCAGTATTGGTGCTACTACGCTTGAGGAATATCAAAAGTATTTCGAAAAGGATAAGGCATTGGAACGTCGTTTCCAAACGGTAATGGTAGACGAACCTTCACCTGAGGATGCGATCAGTATTCTTCGTGGTCTGAAAGAACGTTACGAGAATCATCATAAGGTGCGTATTCAAGATGATGCCTTAATCGCTGCAGTACAGCTCTCTCATCGATACATTACGGATAGATTCCTTCCAGATAAGGCCATTGACTTAATGGATGAGGCTGCTGCAAAACTCCGTATGGAACGCGACTCTCAACCTGAAGAGTTGGATGAAATCACTCGACGCTTGCGCCAGCTCGAAATAGAACGCGAGGCTATCAAACGTGAAAATGACGAGCCGAAACTCCAGCAACTTAATAAGGAAATTGCAGAGTTGAGCGAAAAAGAAAAAGACTTTCGCGCTAAATGGGAAGGAGAGAAAGAAGTGCTCTCTAAGATTCAGCAAGACAAACAGCAGATGGAACAACTGAAGTTTGAAGCTGAAAGAGCCGAGCGCGAAGGCGATTACGGTAAGGTAGCTGAGATTCGTTATGGTAAACTGAAACAGCTTGAAGATGACATTAAGGCTCAGCAGGAACAGTTGAAAAATCGTCAAGGTGCCGAAGCTATGGTGAAAGAAGAAGTGACAGCCGATGATATTGCCGATGTGGTGGCTCGGTGGACGGGAATACCTGTGACTCGTATGTTGCAGAGCGAACGGGAAAAGCTACTTCACCTAGAGGATGAACTCCATAAAAGAGTGGTCGGGCAAGATGAAGCTATACAGGCTGTGGCTGATGCAGTGCGACGTTCACGTGCAGGATTGCAAGATCCCAAGCGGCCTATAGGTTCGTTTATTTTCCTCGGAACAACGGGCGTCGGTAAGACAGAACTGGCTAAAGCATTGGCAGACTACCTCTTCAACGATGAAAATATGATGACACGTATTGATATGAGTGAATACCAAGAGAAATTCAGCGTTTCTCGTTTGGTAGGAGCGCCTCCTGGATACGTGGGTTATGAAGAAGGCGGCCAACTGACAGAGGCTGTGCGTCGTAAACCTTATAGTGTAGTGCTTTTTGATGAAATTGAAAAAGCTCACCCAGATGTTTTCAACATTCTGCTGCAAGTGCTTGACGATGGCCGACTTACAGATAATAAGGGGCGCACAGTGAACTTCAAGAACACCATCATCATCATGACTTCTAATATGGGATCTTCCATGATTCAGCAAAAGTTTGAGGCCATTGCCAATAAGAATGCTGAAGAACGTACTCGTATCATTGATGAAACGAAGAATGAAGTCCTTGATATGTTGAAGAAGACGATTCGTCCAGAGTTCTTAAATCGTATTGACGATATCATTATGTTTCAGCCTCTTACTCAGCCTCAGATTGAACAGATTGTTCGTCTGCAGGTGAATGGTATTCAGAAACTGTTGAAGGATCAGGAGGTGATGCTCAATGTGAGCGATGCAGCAGTGAAACTCGTTGCACAGGCGGGATTCGATCCTGAGTTCGGTGCCCGTCCTGTAAAGCGTGCCTTGCAACGTATGTTGCTCAATGACTTAAGTAAAGCTCTGCTCGCTGGAACAGTGGACAAGACGAAGCCTATTCATGTGGACGCTGAGGCGGATCACTTGACTTTCCATAATTAGGAATGATGATTCCTATATATAAAGGAATCGCAATAAATTAAAGCGGATTTACAGTTCTATAGAAAGAAATTGTAAGTCCGCTTTTTTGCTATGGATATACAACTCAAGATAAAACATAGAATGGGCTTTTGTTCAGATAGCAGTGTAGACATTACTTTTCCTATCCATTTTGTATGGGAAAAGCATTTTTTTTGTAAGTTTGTCGCACAAAATAATTTATTGCAATATGACACCACAAGATACAAAAAATATTCTCGATGCCATTAAATCGCGTCGAAGTATTCGCAAGTACAAGAAAACTCCCGTTCCGCAAGAGCTTATAGATCGAGTAATCGAAGCTGGCACGTATGCTGCTACGGGCAAAAGCCAACAACCATGGCTAGTTGTACAGGTAACAGACGAAGCTACAAAAGATCGAATTCGTCGTGCCAATGCGCTTATTATGGGAAAAAGTGAAGATGCTGACCCTTTCTATGGTGCTCCCGTCTATCTCATAGTTCTAGCAGAACGAGCCAATCCAAACCATGTTTATGATGGTACGCTCATGATGGGCAACATGATGCTCGCCGCTCATGTTCTCGGTCTAGGATCTTGTTGGATAAACCGTGCTCAGCAAGAATTTGAACAACCAGAATGGAAAGAATGGCTCAAAAGTATCGGAGTTGATGGGGATTACGAGGGTATCGCTCATCTAGCTCTTGGCTATCCCGACGAAACACCTCGTCCAGCGAAGCCGCGCAAAGAATGTGTAATTAAAGTACAATAATCGTCTATAGGTAAAAAAGTGCGGAAAACGCAGAAAAAAACTTTTCATTCCATAACGCGCTAGAAATCAGTGCATTCATTACGAGATAGGGGAATTTGAGAAAAAATTCTCCAAATTTTCTTCGCCGATAATTTGGTTGGTATGAAAAAAGTGCGTACTTTTGCACTCGCAATTCAGCGATAAGGCATAACGCCAACAACGCTGAGGCAACGATCTTTGAAAGAATTACATAAAACTATTTTGTAGAGAAGTACAAGAGACAATGAGCACTAATTAAATAGATTAGTTGCTTGGGTATAAGTCACTTGTCAATTCCGAAAGAAAGACAATAGATACGACGGAATCTTGGGCATAAAACAGAGAAACAAACAAATTTATATATTACAATGAAGAGTTTGATCCTGGCTCAGGATGAACGCTAGCTAC
>CDZR01029028.1_pt1 | contig 37722 bp, 33 predicted proteins | sample 554781 | NCBI WGS metagenome assembly CDZR01 (sample SAMEA3182065, study PRJEB8094) | gut metagenome | biome: human; feature: gut; material: Stool; isolation source: human stools | place: Canada | collected 2013-01-28
GGATTTAGTTCCAAACGGGCTGAATTATCGCAAACCGAACGCAATCAAGCTTGCTTGAATTGCTGAAGTGCAGCCGATAATGCACGGGCTGAAAGCCCAACAAGCGCATAGCCCAGGGCAAGCGAAGCGACACCCTGGGTTACGGATTGCCATAGTATTGACGCCCTGTAAGGGCAAAAGCATTCAATGTTGGAAATAGATATAAAGCTTCTGCCCTTTCAGGGCGTCACTAACGAACGTGCTTTGACCCAGGGTGTCGCTTCGCTTGCCCTGGGCTATGTGCACCATTGGGCTTTCAGCCCGTCCTTGCTAAATCTGAAGCTTCAGTTAAAGATAAACCGCCAAATACATTTAATCGTCTAATGCCTCCTGTTTATGAAACTATGTGCTTAACTTTGCACTAAACAAACATGTATGACACGTAATATTCTCCGACTTGTCATGACTGACGATACTCTAAACATTATTGAGATGAACATCATAGCATTTCTCAAAAAATGGTCATTACCCTGTTCGCTACTTTTCGGCACCGTGATGTATCTACTATTTGGCTATGTGCCAGCACTTGAACCCATAGGCAATGTGGCAGGTCCCTTTGCTGCTAAGATGATGCCAGCAATCATATTCGTACTGCTCTACGTCACCTTCTGCAAGATTGAGATAAAAGAGATGAAGCCGCGCCTATGGCATTTTCTACTGCAAGGCATTCGTACGGGATTGGCAGGACTATTCGTCGCACTTATCTGCATGAGTCATAGCGAGAATGCGAAGTTGCTCCTTGAGGGCGTATTTATCTGCGTAATATGTCCTACGGCAGCAGCAGCGCCCGTCGTAACGGAGAAATTGGGAGGAAGCATTGGTTCACTCACCACCTATACCATCATAGCCAACGTGTTTACCATGGTGATTATCCCGCTATTCTTCCCTATGGTGGAAAAGGCTGCGGATATCACATTCCTATCAGCCGTATTAATGGTACTGCGCAATGTCACGGTAGTGCTTGTCGTTCCACTGCTGTTGGCATTGCTGAGCCGAAAGATCGTGCCTCACTTCGTAGAAAAAGTCAAAGCAAGGAGAAACCTTGGCTTCTACCTTTGGTGTGTAAACCTCTCCATCGTTATGGGCGTCACGTTGAAAAACATTTTGCATTCGGAAGTATCAGGCATGATGCTCATCGGACTACTCATGCTGCCCCTTATCGTCACTATCGCACAATTTGCCATTGGCAAAGCCGTCGGCAGGCCCTTCGGTGCAAGCATCAGCGCAGGACAAGCACTCGGACAGAAGAATACAGTAATTGGCATCTGGCTCACTATCACATTCCTCAACCCTTTGGCTGCCGTTGCTCCAGGAGCTTACGTGATATGGCAAAACCTCGTCAATGCTTGGCAGATATGGTATAAAGAGAAGTATGGACAATTGAAGTTTTGATGTATCTTCAAGCATTCAGAGCTTTCATACGATACACATTACCATTTTTTTCGTACATTTGCAAGCAAGGAAAACCCTTTAAATCGTCATATCATTATGCTTAACAAAAAGATTGAAGAAGCTCTTAACGAGCAGATTAATGCCGAGTTTTGGTCGGCCTATCTCTATTTGTCCATGTCGGCTTGGTGCTCAACTACAGGAAAGCCGGGCATGGCTCATTGGTTTGAAGTACAATTTCAAGAAGAACAAGACCATGCACGCATTTTGTTCAACTATGTGGTGCAACGTGGTGGAAAGGTCACATTGAAGCCCATTGCCGAAGTTCCAACAGAATGGAAGTCTGAACTCGACGTGTTCGAAGCGACCCTTGCCCATGAAGAGAAAGTAACGAGCCTCATCAACAGCCTCTTCGCACTTTCCACACAAGAAAACGATTTCGCTACACAAAGCATGCTGAAATGGTTTATCGATGAGCAGGTGGAAGAAGAAGAAAATGCCACCAACATCATTGACAACCTAAAAATGCTCAATGGCAACGGCTATGGCCTCTTCATGATAGACAAAGACTTGGCCGCACGCGTCTATACGCAAGCTGCTCCTTTGGCCGCTAAAGGATAAGTATTGCTTAAGCTTCAGATTTAGCAAGGACGGGCTGAAAGCCCAATGGTGCACATAGCCCAAGGCAAGCGAAGCGACACCCTGGGTCAAAGCACGTTCGTTAGTGACGCCCTGAAAGGGCAGAAGCTTTATATCTATTTCCAACATTGAATGCTTTTGCCCTTACAGGGCGTCAATACTATGGCAATCCGTAACCCAGGGTGTCGCTTCGCTTGCCCTGGGCTATGCGCTTGTTGGGCTTTCAGCCCGCTCATTCTAAATCCGAAAGCTGAGGACGTTTTATATAACTTCAGAATGAATAGGAATACCCTCAATCATAAAAAATATCATGGTACTCGACATCACTCTCCGATTGATAGTGGCACTAGTCCTTGGTGGATGCATCGGAATAGAGCGTGACTATCGTTCTAAGGATGCAGGCTTCCGCACGCATTTCCTCGTTGCCCTAGGAAGTGCACTATTTTGCATCGTTTCGCAATACGGATTTGGATTTGACTTAAAAGATTCCTCACGCGTGGCAGCACAAGTGGTGTCTGGCATTGGCTTCTTAGGAGCTGGTACCATCATATTTCAGAAGAATGTGGTACGTGGTCTCACCACTGCCGCTGGACTATGGGTCACAGCTGCCATCGGATTGGCTTGCGGAACGGGTATGTATCTGGCTGCCGTTATCACCACTTTCCTCGTTATTCTCGGTCTTGAAGTCTTGGTCTATTTCGTGCCACGCATTGGCACCACTACAGTGGAAATATCCTTCACCACTCCTTCTAAAGATAAGGTGAAAGACTTCATGATTCAACTCAGGCATGAGAAGATGGACATTTATTCTTACAAACTCAAGGAGACACACAATGCCGCCCAGACCATCTACGCAGTCTCTTTGGAACTAAAAATGAAGCGACGCCACAGCCATAGCAATCTCATCGGCTTGCTCGACGAGTTTCAAGACGTGAGCATTTCAGCCATGGAATAAAATAATAAGCACTCGAAGGGGCATTTTTTCTGTAACGATTACAGAACTCACACAATCTCGTCAAACTGGAATGGTAGCAAACGGCTAATGCTGTCGAGCACAAGAGTTTCACGTTGCCCATAAAGCAACACACGGATTGGGGCTTTCGCACGCATTTGCGCTTCTATTAGCGCTTGTCTGCACACACCACAGGGAGAAATTGGCGATTGTGTAAACCCTCCATCAGTGCCTCGCGCAGCAATGGCTATCGTGCAAATAGGCTTATCAGGATACGCTGCATTGGCATAAAACATGGTGCAACGCTCAGCACAAGTTCCAGCACTAAAAGCTGCATTTTCCTGATTGCTTCCGCTCACTATTTCTCCATTTTCCAATCGAACTGCTGCTCCCACGCAGAAATGTGAATAGGGAGCATAACTCGTATAGGTAGCTCTGCGAGCAGCCTCTACTAACTGACGATCTTGCTCACACAATTCTTCTAAAGCACATGCCTCATATTGAATCGTCAATGTTCGTTTTTCCATAAGATTAGATATTGAATGTTATAGAACAACTGCCAAAATGCAGTCTTATATCAATGCAAATATAAGCATTTCTTCTGCCATTGGCCTATTATGCAGGCATAAAAAGATGCGTTTTTGTAACCATTACCTCTCATACAACCACCCAATTGCTTAAAAATTAGTTACAGACTGCATTTCTTAGCTGAAAAGTTTCACAATGCATAGATTTGGCAGTACCTTTGCAGTGAATTAAGAGATAAAGAATGGAAGTTTAATCCATGTTCTCCGAAACGCGGAGGACAACAAAAGACGCAAAAACAAAATGGAAAAGAACAAGATGATTGTGATGCTGCAATATCGCATCCAGCGTTATCAATCAATGGGGAATGGCCCTATGTGTCAGAACCTCATTAGTGAGTTGAACAAGATTCAAGGAAGTCAAAGCGCGACTTCTGCACAGGCCAATTAAGCCTATTTTAGTTTCGAACAAATTCTATTATTAGATAGCCAATCAGTTGGTTCAGTTTATAGCTGAACCAACTTTTTTTTGTAATCATACTTTCGTGAATTCCCTCAAGCAAATAAAGGGTCAGCAGATATTTCGGGGCAGCGAATATTCCCGTTTGGTATTTTCTTTATGTCGTATGTTTACCCATTTTCCATGTTGTAGTAAAGCTGTTGAATGAAGATACAGTCTTATTCCTGAGAACGAAAATCGTCTTTCTGCATAGATGGAAATTTCCCTTGTAAACGGAGAATTTCATAAACTGCAAACGAAGTGTTCCTAACTTCGTCATTATCAAGCTATAATCTAGACCTTTCCGTTTCTCGATGAAGACTTTCACGTCTACCGCTGCCGTCCGGTAAAGCTACCGCTGCCGTCCGGCAGCGCTACCACAGGCCTGTGGTAGCTTTACCGCACGGCAGCGGTAGACGTAAAGATGAGCATCTGTGAAAGGGAAAATGGGCATCTGTGAATGGTAAGACGGGAATCTGTGGACGGGAAGACAAATCACTTTCCTTATCAAACAACCCAAATATCCGCTGACCCAAAACTCGTAATAGCGGAATCAAATATAAGTTTGTCAAAACCCAACAAAAACTCAATAACTAACGATTATTGCTGATCCATGGCAAAAAAGCACACAAGAAAGCCCCTCATTTCACCGAAAATGCGTACATTTGCACTCAAATACAACATACATCATCCTTTAAGTAAGATTTGATGAAGATTAAGGAAGTCGCTGTGACCCTTGAACGGTTCGCGCCCCTGCCGCTGCAAGAAAGCTATGACAATGCTGGCTTGCAGATTGGATTAACAGAGGCCGAAGATGTGTCAGGGGTCTTATTGTGTCTTGACGTCACGGAAGAAGTGATTCTCGAAGCCGAACAATTGGGGTGTAACCTCATTGTAGCTCATCACCCACTATTGTTTCGTCCGCTTCGCCATATCACTCAAGATACACAAGTAGAACGCTGTGCAGTAATGGCCATTCAAAAGAATATTGCCATCTATGCAGCCCATACCAACCTAGACAATGCACTAGGAGGTGTCAATTTTATGATAGCCGAAAAGCTTGGACTGCAAGAAGTGCAATTCCTTCTGCCCTCCTCTAATGGTCAAGGCGGAAGCGGCATCATCGGCACACTGCCCCACGCTATGAAGCAAACGGAGTTCATTCACCTTCTGAAGCAGACATTTCAGGTAGAGAGCCTTCTGCACAATGACTTTCTGCGCAACAATGGAATGATTCAGCGAGTGGCACTGTGCGGAGGGGCTGGAGATTTCCTACTCAATACAGCCATTCACCAAGGCGCTGACGCTTTCCTTACTGGCGAAATGGGCTACCATTTCTACTTTGGACACGAAACCGACCTCTTCATCGGCGTAATGGGACACTACCAAAGCGAACAATTTACCATCCAGCTGCTCCACCGCATCCTCCACGAAGCTCACCCCGAGCTACGATTGGTGGAAACTAGCATAAAGACCAACCCTATAAGAATCAATTAATACATGTGTGGGGGAATCGGAGTTGACGAGTGAAAGGTGAGTAAGCCTTTCTTTTCCGACACTCTAGAACGGATTTGGGACAACTTACTTCCCATATTAACACACTCTTCCCCCGTGAAAAAGCTTTCATGCGAACACTACCCCCACCCACACTAACTAAATACAATCATGGCAAAAAAAGACGTAGCGGACATGTCCGTTGAACAGAAGCTGAAGAACCTCTATCAGTTGCAAACCATGCTCTCTGAAATCGATCGTATCAAGATTCTCCGTGGTGAGCTACCCTTGGAAGTTCAAGACCTAGAGGACGAGATCGAAGGTTTGACCCACCGTATCGGCAAGTACAATGAGGATGTAGAAAGCCTCAAAGCTGACATTGCTACTAAACATGCTAAAATTAATGAAGCCCAGACTGCTATCGACCGCTACAAAGCTCAGCTCGACGATGTGAAAAACAATCGTGAGTACGATATGCTCTCAAAGGAAATCGAATTTCAAAGCCTCGAAGTAGAGCTTCAAAACAAGAAGATTGGCGAAGCTCAACGCTCTATCGAACAGAAGACAGCCGACATTGAGAAGGCGAAGAATCAACTTGGAGAGCGTCGTGCCGACCTCGACATGAAGAAATCGGAACTCGATGACATCACTGCCGAGACTAAGGCCGAAGAAGAAAAGCTCCGTGAAAAGGCGAAGAACCTTGAACAGAGCATTGAGCCCCGTCTGCTCGCTGCTTTCAAGCGTATCCGCAAGAACTCTCGCAATGGTCTGGGCATCGTCTACGTACAACGTGATGCTTGCGGCGGTTGCTTCAACAAGATTCCGCCTCAGCGCCAGCTCGACATCCGTATGCGTAAGAAAATCATCGTATGCGAATATTGCGGCCGTATCATGATTGACCCCGAATTGGCAGGTGTAAAGATTGAGAAGCCCACAGAAGAGAAGCCTAAACGCCGTTCTCGTCGCACTGCTGCTGCGAAGTAAAAATCGCATAGCTTTTTCTTGAAGTCAGGACAAAAGAGCTTATTCCTTATGGAAGTGCTCTTTTGTCCTGTCTTCTTTATTTGTGAGATAGAAGCGAAATGTGACCTATAAATCTTACCCCATCGCGCTCTTACATATATCACGAAGACCACAATTGGCACATTTGGGTTTACGTGCCACACACGTGTAGCGGCCATGAAGGAGAAGCCAATAATGAGCAGAGGCCACGAGAGATTCTGGAATATACTTTTTGAGCTCCACTTCCACACTATAAGGAGTGGTACAACGCTGAGGTACAAGTCCGAGACGATGGCTCACACGAAACACATGCGTATCGACCGCCAAGGCAGCCTTGCCAAAGGCTACGGCTTGCACTACATTGGCCGTTTTTCTCCCTACGCCAGGGAGTGTGGTAAGTTCTTCGAGCGTAGAAGGCACTTCGCAATGAAAATCGGTTACAAGCTTTTGAGCCAAGCCCACCAAATGCTTGGCCTTATTGTTGGGATAACTCACAGACTTGATATAATCGTAAATCACATCGGGCGTAGTGGCAGCCATGGCTTCGGGTGTGGGAAAGTCGGCAAACAGGTGCGGAGTGACTTGATTGATTCGCTTATCTGTACACTGAGCAGAAAGCACCACTGCCACGAGAAGTTCAAAGGGAGAGGAGAAATGAAGCTCTGTCTCCGTGGCATCCATGGTTTGCTGAAAATAGTTCAGCACGTATTCAAAGAGTTCTTTCTTACGCATAATAGATTTTCAAGATGCATCAAAGATTTCTAGCCATTGCAAAGCCTACCATCAGCATTACTAATCCAACTATAAGCGAGAGGAAAATGTAGGACAGAGCCATAAAGTAAAGACCTTGACGCAAGAACTGAAACGTTTCGTTGGAAAAGGTGGAAAAGGTGGTGAATCCTCCGCAAAATCCTGTAACTAGCAGCAAATAAACGATGTCCGCTTGACGACGTTCGAAGAATCCCGATAGAAGTCCGATGCACAAGCAGCCTATCACATTGGCCGCTAGCGTGGCCCACGGGAAAGCCCTTCCACTGCTATGCAATAAGAAAGCTCCGATGGAATAGCGACATATGCTTCCTAGACCTCCTCCGAGGAATATACACAAGAGTTCACGCATAACGTTTAGCTTATTAGATTATCTGTGGGCATCGTGATTGCATCAACGGCTTAGGAAACAATCTGTCTTGCCAAGGGCATTCTAGCTGATTGTTTCCCCATAAGAGTAATCTACCAACAACCGCTGATGCGAAACGTGTTGCCCACAAAGTCCGTAATGGGTGGTTCTATAAATTCTGATGATGGGATTTGCATGGTATTGGGAGTGTATTTTTGATAGTAAATGAAGGAGCATAGCGGGCTATGTGACTGATTTTACTATCAGAAAGACGCTTTCAAGACCATGCAAATCGCACATCAGAATTGGGTACCATAAATCTCAGAATTTATAGAACCACCCTAATATTACTTTTCATCCTTGAGTTGCGCCAAACGACTAATGTACTTACCAATGATGTCGAATTCAAGATTCACCTTTGTACCCACCTTGATATCATGGAAATTCGTATTTTCAAAAGTATAGGGAATGATGCACACCTTGAAGGAATTTCGTTTTGACTCACACACGGTGAGACTCACGCCATTGACTGTAACAGAGCCTTTTTCCACGGTGAAATAACCTTGACTTTCCATCTCGGGAGTAGATGTATACTGAAAGGTAAACTCTGTACTGCCTTCGGCATCCTTCACTTCTATACAAGTGGCAGTAGTGTCCACATGGCCTTGCACGATATGGCCATCCAAACGGCCATTCATCATCATGGAACGCTCCACATTCACGCAATCGCCAGCCTGAATATTCCCCAAGTTGGAACGTTTAAGAGTTTCTTCCATAGCTGTGACCACATAGCAGTCGCCATCTATCTTTACTACCGTGAGACACACACCATTGTGTGCTACACTTTGGTCAATCTTCAGTTCATGACCAAAAGGACACTCGAGGGTAAAATGTTTGTTTTCCTTATCTTGCTCCACGCTGATTACGCGAGCCATTGTTTCTACAATTCCTGAAAACATATTTGAATCTTTCGTTTTTGTAAGTTTACTATTATCGCTGACCTACTGGAAGAGTTTCTTGGCATCTATTGTGTCACCTTTCACGATGATATGCCCATTCTTGATGGTGTAGTCTTTCAGCTTTTTATCTAGCTCCGTCAAGTTGATGAGCACCCCCACAGCTTGTCCGTGATCACGCGTGGTCAACGCATAACGTTCGCCATACTTGAGGGAACCATAGATTTTCCCATCTGTACCATCTTCAGCAGTTCGGCAGAGGTAGAGTGTGTCTCCCTTATCACTAATCATATTGAAAGTGCTCATGCCAAAGTCCTCGCCCGATGTTCCATAAATGGTAGAATCAGGTTCTTCTTCAATAGCAGCACTTTCGGCCACTGAATCTTGAATGGGCGTCTGTGCAGACGGATTCTTCTTGCCTCCACATGAGAAACAAGTAAGCATCAGAAGGCTAAAAGCCGCAAGTAATGTTGTTGTCTTCATAAGAGTAAATGCCTGTTTTGATTGCGAAGATACAAAAAAGAAAGAATGTGTACCCGCGCTTAACTCTTTTTTTATAAGCCTGTACAATGCCCAACAAAAGTAAGATGTTCAGCACATGCTATATATAAAGAATTTGTACCTTTGCATAAAGTAAGCTACGGCTCAGCAATTCGAAAGCGAGCTTTCATTGCATTCGCACTTGCAATACCTTTGCATAAGGTAAGCTACGACTCAGCAATTTGAAAGCAAGCTGAAGCAGAAGTAGTCTCACTGAATCTAAATCTATAAACTCTTGATCGAGCATTTTTACACCTCCTCACAATGGAAACAAATCTCACATTCTATAAAGATCGTAGCGTCAAGGCTTGCCTGTCCGACGCGTGGAAAATCATTGCGCTAAATTGGAAAGCATATTTTAAGCAACTCTTCCCCTACCTGCTCTTTGCAGGACTCACGGCAGCATTTCTCTTGGAAGTTGTGTTGCAATATGCGGGCGAACAGGCCATGCCCGCTTATCTTCTCTTCATGAGTGATGGAGATGCCGAAACTGCTCGTTGGGTAGCTTGCCCGTCGGCTATAACGACGATTTATATCGTACTCACTTGGGGGCTTTTCCTCTTCGGCGGATTGTGTTACAAAGCTAGACTCACGGATACGATGCACACCTTTGTACAAGAAGGAACGATCCTCAAGAAGAGAATAAGCGTGCAACTGGGGAAAACAGAGCGTGACTATATGAAACGTGCGTTTATCATAGCCACTTTATTCCTCATTGCTTTCGTTATCGTGGCAAGCATACTTGGATGGCTTGCTGTGAAATTCTCAAGATGGCTTTCCGTTGCTATCTTACTTTGGGGACTATATATTCTACCGGCCTATAAACAAGCCGCCATACAATACACTCTCTTGGGTAAAGGATTGAAGAAAAGTGTTCTGAGCGGGCTCAAACATGCCTGGGGCATTCCTTTCATACTACTGATTCTTTCAGGCATTTTGACGGCCATTGCCAATGCAGCAGCGCTCATGCCCGTAGTTGTATATACGCTAAGTAAACTTGCAGCAGCACAATCTAACTGGGCTGGCGACGGATGGAACATGCCGGCTTATCTCACCATGGTGGGATTTCTTATCAACACGTTCTGCTTTGCTATCTCTTGTCTCATCAATTCTTATGTTTGGTGGACACTTTCCTTAAAAGAAGGAATGCGTGTTCCACACCCCTAGCCTATCATTGTAAATTTAAGAAAGTCTTCTTTTAGCATATTAAAGTGAAACAATGTACGCCCCTAATCAAGGAGAAGGGTGAAATGGACAGCAAGAGGAGACAAACGATGTATTGATAGACAACAGAGAATATTATACACCTTATCATACAATCAAAAGATTATGGCACAGCTTTTTGATTGTTCAACAGACAATATCGGATTGCATCTGAAGAACATCTTCAAGAGCGGAGAACTTGTTGAAGATTCAGTTACCGAGAAAAACTCGGCAACTGCTGCAGATGACAAGAACTACATGACAAAGTTCTATAATCTTGACGCAATCATTTCTGTTGGTTATCGTGTCAACTCTATCCGTGCCACTCAATTCCGCCAGTGGTGTACCTATGTCATTCGCCAGTTCTGTCCGCTAAAACTCAAAAGAGCATAGAAATGTAAGCGTATCTACTAGCATCGCGGATACGCTTACCTAAATACAAAATGAGAATCCTCTTTACTGCAATTGTTTTTGCAGCAAAGAGGATTCTTTCTATCAGGATTTGGGAAATTGTCCGTGCGAACTACTCCACACATGTTAGACAATTTATATTTCAGAATGAATAGAACGACCCTTAATAGAAGCGTCCTTTTGCGTTTATTCTTTCACGGCTGTCTCATCGGCTGTCTCTACTTCCTCAAGCTCATTCTCATCTACCTTTACCAAACTGGCCACAATGAAGGTAAAGACACACAATACCATGGCGATGATGAAGAAATTGAGATAGCCTACGCTCTCTTGCAGATAGCCCGCCACCATGCCAGGGAGCATCATACCGAGTGCCATAAAGCCAGTACAAAATGCGTAGTGTGCCGTGGAAGATTCTCCACGTGAGAAGTACATAAGATAGAGCATATAGGCTGTAAAGCCAAAGCCATAGCCAAACTGCTCTACAAACACGCAAACACTAATGCTCGCTAACCCTTCGGGTTGAAAATAAGCTAGTGCGATATATACTGCATCGGGAAGCGTAATGCTAAGCACCATAGGCCAAAGCCAACGGCGCAAGCCTCCACGTTCGGCAGCAAAGCCTCCTAAGATACCACCTAAAGTAAGACCTACCACCCCTACCGTACCTTGCACCAACCCAACATCCTGTGTGGATAAGCCAAGTCCTCCCGTATCAAGCTTTCCTAATAAGAAGAGAGGACAAATCTTGACGAGCAACGCTTCGGGAAGTCGATAAAGCAAGATAAATAGCAAAGCAACAACAATCTGTGGTTTGCGAAAGAAACTGACAAACGTGTCAAAAAATCCTTGCAACACATTGCCACACGTTACGTCTTTACTAGCATGATCGGCTGCTCTACGAGGGAGCACACGTGCATGATAGAAAAAGAGAAGTAAAAAAAGCACGGCTGTTACACCAAAAGTAACTGACCATGCAATCGCAGGCTTATAATGCGACTCTAGCGTACCAGCAAACATGATAAGCAATCCTTGTCCCACGATGTTTGCTATACGATAGAAAGTGGAACGAATACCCACAAAAAGAGCTTGTTCGCTGGGTGAGAGGGCAATCATATAGAATCCATCGGCTGCAATATCGTGCGTTGCACTGCTAAAGGCCATGAGCCACAAGAAAGCCAACGACCATTGCAGATAAGAAGGTAATTGCATGCTGAAAGCGAGTCCGCCCAAAGCTGCACCAATGACGAGTTGCATCAGAATAATCCAATAGCGCTTGGTACGCATCATATCGATAAACGGACTCCAAAAAGGCTTAATCACCCACGGGAGATAGAGCCACGAGGTATAGAGGGCTATCTGCGAATTACTCAGCCCCATACGTTCGTACATAACGGTGGCCACAGACATAACAATCACGTAAGGTATCCCCTCGGCTGTATAGAGCGAGGGGATCCAAAGCCACGGATTACGATTTTTCGTATTCATGATAGGTAGATACTAATAAGCGGAAATGTGCATTGTTACCATTGACTTTTTCTCTTTCATTGCTAGAAAGAATGATAGTTTGGTACTACATTACACATTTCCGCCTGTATATATTCAGGAATGAAAAGTATATGCGTGCTTATTTCGCGTAACTTACCGAACGCGTTTCACGAATGACGGTAATCTTCACCTGTCCAGGATAGGTCATCTCATCTTGAATGCGGCGAGCAATGTCTGAACTAAGAGTTTCGATCTGCTTGTCGTCAATCTTATCAGCACCCACAATAACACGAAGTTCACGACCAGCCTGAATAGCATAAGTCTTGGTCACACCATCATAGTTTGAAGCAATCTGTTCCAAGTCATTCAAACGCTTGATATAAGCCTCAACAATCTCGCGACGAGCACCAGGACGAGCACCACTAATGGCATCGCACACCTGTACAATAGGAGCCAACAATGTGGTCATTTCCATTTCATCGTGATGTGCACCAATCGCATTCACAATTTCGGGTTTTTCTTTATACTTCTCAGCCAACTTTGCGCCATAGAGTGCGTGAGGTAATTCGCTCTCTTCATCGGGCACCTTACCAATATCGTGAAGCAAACCAGCACGCTTTGCCTTCTTTGGATTCAATCCTAGCTCGGCAGCCATCACTGAACAGAGATTCGCCGTTTCGCGAGCATGCTGCAAGAGATTCTGACCATAAGAAGAACGATATTTCATCTTACCGATGATACGCACCAACTCAGGATGTAAACCGTGGATTCCCAAGTCGATAGCAGTGCGCTTACCCGTTTCGATTACTTCATCTTCCACTTGCTTCTTTACCTTGGCCACCACTTCCTCGATACGAGCGGGATGGATTCGTCCGTCGGCAATAAGCTGGTGAAGTGCCAAACGGCATATTTCGCGGCGTACAGGATCAAAAGCACTAATTACAATGGCCTCGGGAGTATCGTCTACTACGATTTCTACGCCCGTGGCGGCTTCAAGCGCACGAATGTTACGTCCTTCACGTCCAATAATGCGACCCTTCACTTCATCGTTGTCGATATGGAACACGGTCACACTATTCTCGATAGCCGTCTCAGTAGCTACACGTTGTATGGTCTGAATCACGATACGCTTGGCTTCCTTATTGGCAGTCAGCTTGGCATCGTCCATAATATCATTGATGTAGCTTTGGGCATCACTGCGAGCTTCGTCCTTTAAGGAGTCAACAAGGCGCTTCTTAGCCTCTTCAGCCGACAGACCGCTGAGTTCTTCTAGTTTCTCTCGTTCTTTTAGCTGAAGTTTTTCGAGTTCTTCTTCCTTGCGCGAGAGAGCCTGCTGCTGGCTGTTTAGGCGATTGTGAACATTCTCAAGTTCTTGCTTTTTACGGCCAAGGTCGTCCTGTCGCTGATTGAGCCCGATTTCACGTTGTTTCAGTTTGTTTTCTACCTGTAAGATTTTCTGATTACGCTGCTGTACCTCTTTTTCGAGTTCAGCCTTCTTGTTCAAGAATTTCTCCTTTACTTCAAGGAGTTTCTTTTCCTTGATAACATCGGCCTCTTTATTCGCATTTTCAATCATGCGCAAGTATTTCTTCTTCAATACGTAACGGAAGAAGCTATATCCTGCACCTGCGCCAATGACTATGCCGACGATGAGCAATATTGTTTCGATCATTTCGAATTTGAATAATATATAAATTAGAATTATGCCTTACGTGCTTCCACTCCTTATATATATAAAAGGAGTATGCTACGAGGGCTTACTTAAGGTTTCTCTTTTGAGGCGTCTTCCTCAGAACGAGAAGACAACAACTGGGTTATTTCTTCGGTCAGACGATCCACCATCTCCTCGTAAGGAGATTGGTCTTTCTGCGATTGGAGTTGGATTACCTGCACAGCAAAGTCGAGCAAGGCCACAGAAGTATATCGTTCATAACCAAGATTTGGATACGATTGTTCGTAGCGCCCAAGCTTTTCATTGATCATCTGCGATGCCTTGCGATATATTTCTTCTTGCTCGCGCTTGATGGTGATGGGAAAAACCTGCTTTCCTATGAGCAATTGAATGACCAGTTTGTCACTTTTGTTATCCATCTTCATCCGATGTTATACGTCCAACAATGCAATACACTTGTCCACCTCGCGAATAAGATGAGCAATGCGTGCTTTCGATTCTCTTACATCATCCCCACTCACCTCAATCATACGCGCTGTCTTCAGTGCTTTATAGTTTTCTTCCAAACGGCAGACATTTTCTTGAGCCTCATCCAACTTTTGCTTACACACATCAAGTTGTTGACGAAGCCTAGCATTTTCCTGCTGTTCAGCCTTATACGCCATCATGAGTTGACGTATCCTCGCCTCAAAATTGCGAAGAGCTGTTGTTTGTTCGTTTGTCATGTTTTGGGGTTGAATACTTTTGAGTTTCTGTAAACATTCTATGAAAACTATTTCACAGTGAGATGATTCTTCTAATAAGGAAGTATCTGCTATATAGAATAGCGACTCTCCTTACTAAAAAGGATTCACTTATTAAAACTCAAAAATGCGTTTTTACTTCTCGTCTGTGTCAGCAGGCTTTGGCTCTTTCTTAGCTAGAATTACAACGTTGTATACGTATGCTGTCATCCATTCGGCACTATATCCTAAATGCTGCTGATATTGACGGATAGCTAAGCAGGCCTTGCGCACGCCTTCGTCTTTCCATGTATCTTTGGTAAGAACTTGGTTTACGCTCTTTGCCGTGAGATCGTAAAGAGCCTTACGGAACATGGAAGGTATGCGAAACTTCCACTTCATGAGGTTGCCCATGAGCATCATCAACTCTTGTGAGAATCCCTGAAATTGGAATAGGTAGTTGCGCACTTCATTGACATTACGACAATGACGCTTAATACTAGCATCTATTTCCTTGAAGAAAAACTCTTCGAGACCATAGATTTCCATCAGCATTTTGCGACACTTATTCTTCTCACCTACGCCTAATTTATTGTTCACTGTTTGCACATGAAGTGTTTGCTTAAACACGCGCAAATCGGGCAAAGCAGAAAGATTTGAAATACCTAAATTGGCAGCCATAACCGACTGATAATATACACGAATCAGCATCATGAAATCTTCCATTCCACCCACTCGCCAACCAGTCTCGTTTGCCTGTGCTTTATGTTTGAATATTTTTGATAATAATCCCATAGTGTAAAAATTTGCAAGCAAAGATAACAATAGAGCCGCGAAAAGCCAAAAGAAACGCCCGTTTTTTACATCTGAATGTGATATTGTGCCTATTTCCAACTAGCTTTCAGCCACAATAGGCACACTCTGCCCTTATTCATGCGAGTTTGAGAAAATTATCCATACGAAAATAAATTCATTTTACCGTCAAAGGGGCTGCACAAAACAATTCTACTTCCGAGGTTCAAGGAATACCACGTTGTTTCTTATAAACAACAATATAATAACACAGACCTCATCAATTCGGCCATGCCCATTTTTGTATAGGGGGCCTATCCATTCACAAACGAGGCTTTACTCATTTTATACCGCTCATATAATCTGCGTCCTTCGGTCGGAGGACGCAAACATAAACGCTCATCTAGGAAAAGTATAATGAGCATCCGACGGCATGTAAGTCACACTGCGCTAACGATAGAGAACTTTGTTGGTATGATTCATCTATAACTATTTCCTGACTTCATCACTTTTCTGCGTCATTACATAGCGTGTAATAGAAATCATTGAGTTACGTCAAAGTTATGGGTGGTTTTTGGTGGCAAAAACAAGATTCATGTATGTTGGTGCTGCGTTGTCGCTGATGGCAGTGCCAATCATGAGCCATTTATTGCAGGGCTTAACCATATTTTAGAAGAACTACGCTTTCAAACCATGCTGATCCTCACTATTAAATTGCCAATAACCAATAAATCAGCAAAGGGTAAACGAACTTTCCTCGTTCGTTTACCCTATTAATTATCCACTCGTAATCTACACTTGTTTTTCTGTATTCCTTATTCCAAACTCTCGTTATAATGTGGCTACTTGTTGTTCAAATAGCTCGGGAGCGCAGAGTGCCTTGTTGCGTATTTTTGATCGGTAGTTGTAAACGGTGGCAGTAGAGTAGTCAAGGAAGTGTGCAATGCGTGATGTGTCGTGAATGCCCAAGCGAATGAGCGCGTAAATGCGCAGCTCAGTGTTGAGTTGCCCATGCTTTTTCACTTGAATGTTGTAGTCTGGTTGAAGCAAAGCATTGAATGCCTCAACAAAGTTGGGGAAGAGTGTGAGAAACGCAGCATCAAAGTCGGCATAGAATTGAGCTTGCTCAGTCTTTGCATTCAGCGCCTTTTGCAGCGATTGTGCAATGTCGTCATAGCGGCGGTTTTTGATAAGACGTAGCGTAGTGCTTCGGAACTCAGAGAGTTGGTCTAAATACATGCGGCAGCGATTCAGGTAGCGCGCTATATACTCCTCTTTCATCTTGTCGGTCATGCGCAGTTGGCTGTAGGTGCGTTGCAACTCCTCGTTGGTGCGTCCCACCTCGTCGAGGGCTTCTTGCAACTTAAGGTTGGCCACTTTCATTTGCTCATTGGCCTCAGCCAGTTGCTGGTTAGACAAAGCTTGCTTGCGACGCATCACTCTCAGCTTTATCATTTGCTTGCGCAAATACACCACCGTGCCACTCAAAGCAACAAGTAAGGCAATGAGCAAGTATATGAGCAACCGGTCGCGATGGCGCTGCGCCTTCTCTTGCTGCTTATATTGCTTATCAATGATAGGAAAAATGTTGGAAACTTCAATGGCTCGCAGTCCGGCCTTACAAAAGTTGGCGTCCTCCATAGAGCAGAGCAAATAGGTGTAGGCACGTTTCACATCGCCTGTGCGAAACAGCACTTGTGCCAATATGGGCAAAGCTTGATATTCGCAAGTGCCTTTGCGCAAGTCGGCAATGGCGGTGAGCGTGAGGTAATAGGCAGCTTGTGTTGAGTCGTTGGCCAGCAAGTAGGCATGTGCCATGGTAAAGCATATATAGGGCATGGGGTGGCTCTCGCTCATCTTATTCACATAAGGCCGCAACAACGCAATGGCCTTCTGAGGCTGGCCAAGAGCGTTATACTTGTCGGCCTGTATAATGGCTCTGTGTACTCCCTGTGTCGCTTTAATCGAAAGCAGAGAGTCGCGGTAATTCATAGTTTTTTCGGCCCAAAGATGGTGCTGTGTAGGGATTTTGGTGTAGTCGCTCATCCACCCATAGAGCGTACGTTTGGTGCGAAAGTAGTAAAGTTGCAAGTCGGCATGCTCATGGTTGATGAGGGAGTGTGGCACCTTTTCAAGTTCGCTAATAGCTTCAGTATATAAGGCCGAAACCGCAAATATTTCAGCTTGAGCAATGTGGAGCGTGGCTTGCATTACAACATCACTCTTGTATTCGGGCAAACGGGTCATGGCATCAATGTACACCTGTGCAGAGTCCGTTTGATAGTGTGCGTACAGGTCAAAAATGTTTTTGTATATGTTATATTTGTTGTATCCCTTTGCCTTGCGAGCCTGTGCTTTGAGTTGACGTATTCGCTCGTAGTGCTTGTCATGGTATTGTGCTTTGTTCTTCACCATGTTGTCAAGCGTGAGCAGCAACTTTTGTGTAGGCTCATTCAGCACCAGAGGCTTACTTTGCGCTGAGGTGGATATTGACATTGATGTGAAAAGTCCTACAAGTAGGGTAATCAGCAAGAATTGCTTCATGATAATGCGTCTGTAAAAGTGCATAAATGGGATTTGTTGTTGCGTCAAAGTTAATTTCTTTTTCGGAAATAGGACTTATGTTGTGTAAGAAATTAAATAGTTATTTATATTTTTATCGTCGCTTGAACTCGTTAAGTGATTGAAGATCAACGAATAACGCTTCCGAAACTTTTATATTTTAATTATAAGCTCTTGCAAACAGAGCAATGTGATTGTAATTTTGCCCAAGTAAAAACACGGCAAACACACAAAAACATTTTTACATACGCTCGGAGGCTGAAGGTGATAAGGGCAATAATGTGAATGGTGTCCTTACATCTTCAAAGTCCGAAATAATAATACCATCAAAATCCAAAGGCTAGGCCTTTTCATGCTTATATAATATTATTATCCCCATCATAAAATGAGCAAGCTATATACCCTCTTATTTGTATTGTTCACCCTGCTGCCCTTAAGTGCAAAGGGGCGTACACAGTCATCGGTGCAAGTGCAGCCCGCCTTTTGGTGGAGCGGTATGGTTAATCCCACCCTGCAATTGGTGTTGCACGGACACAACATAGGGCATAGCCAAGTTACGCTCAGTACTACTGACGTTAGCATTGATAGCATCGTGCGCCCGGTTAACAGCAACTATTTGTTAGTTTATCTCAACATAGGCAAGGCACGTGCTCAGCGCTTCAACTTGCAGTTGCAATCGGGACGCACACGTCAGCGTATAGCTTATGAACTCAAGGCACGCGATGCGGCCCCTAAAGCACAAGGCTTTGATGCCGCTGATGTGCTTTACTTGCTCATGCCCGACAGGTTTGCCAATGGAGATGTGCGCAACGATGTGGTGAAAGGCTTGCGCGAGAGCACAGTAAGTCAGGCTCCTGATGCACGTCATGGGGGCGATCTGGCAGGTATGACCCGTCATCTTGACTACTTGGATAGCTTGGGCGTGACCACTATATGGCCCACCCCACTACTGCTAAACGATATGCCTGCTGGTTCGTATCATGGTTATGCCATTACTAATTACTATGAGATAGACCCTCGTTTTGGTACAAATGCCGATTATCGTGATTTTGTGTCACAAGTCCATAAGCGCGGCATGAAGGTGGTGCAGGACATGGTGTTCAACCATTGTGGCAGCATGAACCCTTTGTTTGTTGACAAGCCCGACAGCACATGGTTTAACAATAATAGCCATTATGTGCAGACCAGCTACAAAATAGCAGCCGTGACTGACCCTCATGCCAGCAGCGCAGATGCGCAGGATGCGCAAGATGGGTGGTTTGTAGCCTCTATGCCCGACTTTAATCAGCGTAATCCGCACGTGATGCGCTACCTTATACAAAACTCTGTGTGGTGGATAGAGTATGCTGGTATAGACGGCATACGTCAAGACACTTACCCCTATGCCGACCGCCATGCTATGGCGCGTTGGTGTGAAGAGTTGAAGGCACAATATCCGCACCTTAACATAGTAGGCGAAACTTGGTTGAACAACAATGTGGGGGTGAGTGCTTGGCAAAAGGACAGTCCGGTGGCCCAAGGCTTGTGTAACAGTCAGTTGCCCACGGTAATGGATTTTCCGCTAATGGGATTGCTTAATTCGGCACTTGATGAGCGCACTAATGAGTGGGATAAAGGTTTGACACGCATTTATGACTATTTAAGTCAAGACAATGTATATGCTGACCCTGCTCATTTGCTGACTTTTATGAGCAATCACGACACCGATCGCTTTGCGCGTGTACAAGCCCAGGCCATGCAGTCGTGGCGTTATCGGCAGGCACTCACTCTGTTGCTTACCCTGCGAGGCATTCCTCAGCTATATTATGGCGATGAACTGGCCATGGCTGCTAACAAAGGTAAGGGCGATGGCGCATTGCGTCAGAACTTTCCAGGTGGCTTTGCGGGCGATAGCATAAATGCCTTTACGGGTAGCCACATGCCACCACTTATGCAGCAGACACATGACTTTACTCGTCGATTGCTGCAATGGCGCAAACAATGCGATGCTGTAAAGGATGGTAGCTTACGTCAGTTTACAGTGGCAGATGGCGTGTATGTTTACTTCCGCGAGTATAAAGGCCACACCGTAACGATAATGCTCAATGGCACAGATGCTCCTGCTTGTGTAAGTTTGGCACGATATGCTGAGGCTTTGCCAGCAAGCACAGCACGCGATGTGATAAGTGGACGTACCCTCCGTCTTGACCAAGGAACCCTACAATTGGACGTGCGTGGAGTAGTGGTGCTTGACTTTGCTAAATAAGTCTACACGGTGGTGGAATTGGTTAACAAGTTGACGGGTTAACAGCTAAGCTTGCCAAGTTTTTTTAGTTTCTTAGCGCCCCTATTTTGTAATGTGTTTAGGATTTATTGTTTTACCATGTAGAATGGTATTGGAAAGTCCTCCTTCGTGATGAAGGGGGACTTTGTGTGGGGAAGCATGATAACCATGTATAAACTGAGAACTGGTCAAGGTTTATCAAAACGGGTTATCTCTGCTTGTGAAAACTCGGGTAAGGGGCACAATAAGCTAAAGCACAACACTCCTGTTTCGCTACTTTCTGAATTAAGTTTCGCCAACCTGTTATTATAATAACTGTTTATATTGTTAATGGAAGTCATAAAACATGCCATATAACATATATTCATGTATTGTAGATGTGACAAAATAACAAGTTAAACAGATTGAGTCATTATATTTAGTTTATAAATTATAAGTGTGAGATTTATCATAAGTGATTGAAAATCAGTAATAATGATTTTTAATAAGTTTATATTTTAGTTGTACCCCCTTTTATTCACAAATTCTTAATAGTAGTTTTGCAACGCGAAGTGAGCAAAAGCCTTCGCAAACAAAATCACACAAAGTAATAACACATAACAGCCACAACCTAGGCAAAGCATTATGAAGAATTTATGGTTTACCCTATCGCTTGTTTGCATATCAATGACAGCAGCAGCGCAAGACCTACAGTCGCCTAATGGCAATTTCAAAATGAAATTCTCGCTCGACGCACAAGGTCGTCCTACATATTACCTAAAATATAAAGGGCGGGATATTATTAAGCCCTCGCACCTTGGACTGGAACTCAAACAGGAAGACCCCAACAAGGCGCAAGACTTTGAATTTAAGACACGTGCCGATGCTTCGAAATTGGCCCAAAAGGCCGATCTCATGACTGGCTTTGTCGAAACGGATCATACTACGACTACTTTTGATGAAACGTGGCAGCCTGTGTGGGGAGAGGAAAGTAGCATTCGCAACCATTATAATGAATTGTGTGTTACGCTATCGCAGCCAAAGAATGAACGTGAAATAAAGATACGTTTCCGTATGTTTGATGACGGACTTGGCTTTCGATATGAATTTCCTGCACAAAAGAATTTGACCTACTTTACCATAAAAGAGGAACACACACAGTTTGCTATGGCAGGCGACCACACCGCATGGTGGATACCTGGCGACTATGACACGCAAGAGTATGAAACAGTTACCAGCAAGCTTAGTGAAATTCGTGGTCTGATGAAGAGCGCGGTGACGCAGAATTCTTCACAAACCCCTATATGGCAGGGGGGAGTGCAAACAGCCCTTATGATGAAAAGTCAGGACGGCCTCTACATAAACTTGCATGAAGCCGCTTGTATAGACTATTCAACCATGCACCTTAACTATGATGACAAAACAATGACCTTTGAAAGCTGGCTCACCCCAGATGCACGCGGCGACAAAGGTTACTTGCAAGCTCCATGCACCTCGCCTTGGCGTACTATCATAGCAGGTGAACATGGTGCTGACATATTGGCATCGCGCATGACGCTCAACTTGAACGAACCTTGCAAAATAAAAGATACTTCATGGATAAAGCCTACTAAGTATATTGGCGTTTGGTGGGACATGATTACCAACAAGGGTACTTGGGCTTACACCAATGACTTCTCTACCGTAAAATTGGGCGAAACAGACTATACGCATGCTAAGCCTAATGGAACTCACTCAGCTAATACCGAAAATGTGAAGCGCTACATTGACTTTGCCGCAGAAAATGGTTTTGACGCGGTACTTGTTGAGGGTTGGAACATTGGTTGGGAAGATTGGTTCGGACATGAAAAGGACTATGTGTTTGACTTTGTCACGCCTTACCCTGATTTTGATGTCAAGGCTATTCATGAATATGCTGCTTCGAAGGGCGTAAAAATGATTATGCACCACGAAACATCGGGTTCGGCCCGTAACTATGAGCGTCATCTTGACAAGGCTTACCAGTTTATGGTTGACAATGGGTACCCCGCAGTTAAGAGTGGCTATGTGGGCAACATCGTTCCTCGCGGTGAACATCACTATGGTCAGTGGATGAATAATCACTACCTGTATTGCGTAACCAAGGCCGCCGACTATAAAATCATGGTTAATGCGCATGAGGCTACCCGCCCGACAGGTATATGCCGCACCTATCCCAACTTGATTGGTAACGAGAGCGCACGTGGCACAGAGTATGAGAGCTTTGGTGGCAACTCGGTGGACCACACCACGATATTGCCTTTTACACGTTTGATTGGTGGCCCGATGGACTATACTCCGGGCATATTCGAAACTGATTGTTCAAAAATGAATCCTTCAAACACTAGTCGTGTGCGCACAACCATTGCTCGCCAATTAGCCTTGTATGTAACCATGTACAGCCCCTTGCAAATGGCAGCCGATGTGCCAGAGCATTATAAGGAGCATATGGACGCATTCCAATTTATCAAAGATGTGCCTGTTGATTGGCAAAAGAGTGTTTACTTGGAGGCTGAACCTGGTGACTATGTGACGATAGCCCGTAAGGATAAACACTCTGAAAATTGGTTTGTAGGCTGTTCTGCTGACGAGAATGGTCACACTTCCCAACTCAAACTAGACTTCCTTACTCCCGGTAAGAAATATTTGGCCACTATTTATGCTGATGTCAAAGATGCTTCGTGGGATAAAAACCCTAAAGCTTATACCATTACCCGCAAGGTGGTGACTAACAAAACGAACTTGAAACTGCATGCTGCAAGTGGTGGCGGTTTTGCTATTAGCATTGTAGCGCAGTAGGAAGCGTTATAAGTTTTAAGTTTTAAGGTTATGAGGTTATAAAGTAACCTTTGAGAGTCTTATACGCAGAGTTAGTTTCAAGTTTTAAGGTTGTGAGGTTATAAAGTAACCTTTGAGAGTCCTACACGCAGAAGTGACTTTATAACCTTATAACCTTAAAACTCAGAACCTTAACCTTATAACCTTAAAACTCAGAACTCAAAGATTCTTTCACGCAATTCACTAATACTTCTTTTAATATCATGAACAAGAAGATGCTCAATTCCAAGCTTTTGTCACTGATGCTGGCAGGAGCAAGCCTTCCGCTCGGTGCTTTGGCACAGGGCCTCACGGTAAGCGGACATGTGCAAGACACTACGGGCGAATCAGTAGCCTTTGCTACTGTAACTGTGCCTGGGTCGAAAGCGATGACGCGAACCGATGCGAATGGTAATTTCAAACTTAACGTAAAGCCCGGCGCAACCATTCGTGTGACCTATATTGGTTACAAAACGGCTACCGTAAAGGCTGATGGCACAGTGGTAATTACGCTTGAGGATAACTCAATGCTGAATGAAGCTGTTGTCATTGGTTATGGCATAGCTAAGAAAAATGATCTGACGGGGTCGGTAACAGCTATCAAGCCTGATGATAAAAACCATGGCCTGCAAACTTCAGCCCAGGATATGATTCAAGGCAAGGTGGCAGGTGTTAATGTGGTGAGCAGTAGTGGCGCTCCTGGTGGTGCCGCAACGATTCGTATTCGTGGTGGCTCTTCGCTGAATGCTAAGAATGACCCATTGATTGTAATTGATGGTCTTGCCATGGATAACGATGGCCTTGAAGGTTCACCCAATGCACTCACACTGGTAAATCCTAACGATATTGAATCCTTCACGGTGCTGAAGGACGCATCGGCTACCGCCATCTATGGTTCACGTGCCTCAAATGGCGTTATCATCATCACGACTAAGAAGGGACGCAAAAATACCCGTCCACATGTATCGTACAATGGTAATGTGTCAGTAAGCACCAATACCAAGTATCTGGATGTGCTCAATGCACAAGAGTTTATTGACTTGGTGCGTCGTCGCACGGGGCTGACCGATGATGCTGCCTGGCAAGCTTCAGAGTATTATAACTCATTGGGCTATTGGAATGCTGCAGGCGAACACCACTTTGCCGACACCGATTGGCAAAAGGAGATATACCGTACCGCTGTATCAACTGACCATAACATCACTTTGAGCGGTGGCATCAAGAATATGCCCTACCGCGTAAGCTTTGGTTATACCAACCAAAAGGGTACGCTCAAGACATCAGACTATAGCCGTTACACGGGTAGCTTCAATATTTCGCCCACCTTCTTGCATGATCACTTGTCGGTTAACCTCAATGGTAAGTTCATGTATTCGCGCTCATCATATGCTAACACCGATGCCATAGGTCAGGCATTGGGCATGGATCCTACCAAGCCCATTTATGATGATCGCGCTGGGGCAAAGGAGTATGGTGGCTTCTGGCAATGGCCTGCTACGGCAGACTTTGGTGACAGTGAATGGACACACACCAGCAATGGCTTGGCTATCGGTAACCCTGTAGCAACTTTGTTGCAGCAAGAGAACATTGGCAAGAGCCGCTCATTGCAGGGTAACCTTGAGTTGGACTACAAGGTGCATGGCTTTGAAGACTTGCGCTTGCACGTGAATGGTGGCATGGAAGTGGCCCATGGCCATAGCGATAAAACTTGTTTGCCCACCGACTATGGACATATGTACTATGGCAGCAAGGGGTGGAATGAGGCTGACAAGTATAACCTCTCGCTCAATATGTATGCACAGTACGCTAAGAACTTTACTGAGGCACATCATTTTGATGCCATGTTGGGTTATGAGTGGCAACATTTCCACCGCAAATCGGACTTTAGCTATCCTGTTTACTACCCTTCAACTCACTTGACACACCCTGGTGAACTGACCAATCCTAAATACTTTGCTGAGAAGAACAGCTTGTTCAAGACCGAATACTATTTGGTTAGTTTCTTTGGCCGTTTCAACTATAGCTTGTTGAATCGCTACCTCATTACCTTTACGCTGCGTGACGATGGTTCATCACGTTTCTCAAAGGATCAGCGTTGGGGCCTATTCCCTGCAGCCGCCTTTGCTTGGAAAGTAAAGGAGGAGAACTTCTTGAAGGACGTAAAGGCTGTGACCGACTTGAAGCTTCGTCTAGGCTGGGGTGTCACAGGTCAGCAAGAGCATGGTTATGGCGACTATATTTACATGCCTACCTACGAACAGAATGTGACCGGAGCTTTCTATCCTATAGTAGGCAATGGCACAACTTATCGTCCGGAGGCCTATAATAAGGACTTGACTTGGGAAAAGACTACTACTTACAACGTAGGTCTTGACCTCGGTTTCTGGAATAACCGTGTAGTAGCCAACTTCGATTGGTATTACCGCAAAACAACCGATTTGCTGAACACGGGCTTTGTGGCAGTTGGTTCAAACTTTAGCAGTAGCGTGCTCAGCAACATTGGTTCGCTGCATAACACTGGTTTTGAAGCCATGTTGACCGTACGCCCTGTTCAAACCCGCGATTGGGGTTGGGAGGTATCGTACAACATAGGTTGGAACAAGAATGAGATTGATGAACTCGTAGCCTCACAGGGGCCCGACTATTACATACCTAATTCTTATTGCTCGGGTGGTAAAGCCACAGCCGACAACATGATTAAGGCTTGGAAGGCAGGCGAGGCCGCCAGTGCTTTCTATGTGTACCAGCAGGTGTACGACGAGAACGGACAACCTCGCTTTGGTGAGTTTGTTGACCGCAATGCTGATGGCGTGATTGACTATAAAGACCGCTACTTCTACAAAAAGTCTGATCCTGACGTAACCATGGGTCTTAGCACCAAACTTACTTATAAGCACTGGGATTTGGGCTTAGGCTTCCGTGCCAGCTTGAACAATTACGTGTACAATAGTGTAGAGGCTGGTGATAACATGAACACAGGTATGAGTCGCCTTTATTCTGGTAACACTTGGCACAACACCTTTAAGTATGAATTGGCCAAGAACTGGACCAGCTCAAGTGCCAACGCTTCATGTTCAGACTACTTTATTCAGAATGCTTCATTCTTGAAACTTGACAACATCACCTTGGGATACTCATTCGACCGCATTGGTAAGAGCAGCATCAGTGGCCGCGTTTATGCTACGGCACAGAATGTGTTTACCATTACCAAGTACAAGGGACTTGACCCCGAAATTGATGGTGGCTATGATAGCAACGTATATCCGCGTCCCTTTACTTGCATTGTGGGCGTAAGCCTTAACTTCTAAAACCGCTACTACAATGAAACTCAATATAAGAAAATATGCCGCGCTGATGGCTTGCGCCTGTGGCCTGACCATCACTTCATGTACGGGCGACCTTGATGTAACGCCTATCAACCCGCAGCAAACACAAGTGGCTAACGATGATGCCTTGTTCAACAAGCTTTATGCCACCTTCTGCCTGACAGGTCAGCAAGGTAATGCCGGGAAGCCTGATATCCCCTCAAATGTAATGAAAGATGAGGGTTTTACGCAGTATTATCGTATGCAATGGTACTTAAATGAGTTCACCAGCGACGAGGCCGCATGGACATGGTCGGGCAACGATAACTTGCAGGGTTTGATGTATAACAAATACACTGCCAACGAGGGGTTTGCCTTGGGCCTTTACTATCGCCTTTACTTTGACATTACGCTTTGCAACTCTTACATCAACGACATAGGCAAAGATCCTATGCGATTGGCTGAAGCGCGATTTATCAGGGCTTATAACTATGCCTCTGTGCTCGACATCTTTGGCGCGGGTCCTTTCTGTACTAAAGTGTCATCAGACAATGCCGTCTACTACAACCGTCAGCAACTCTTTGACTATGTAGAGTCGGAACTGCTTGACATTGAAGACAAAATGGCCGACCCTGGCCGCAACACTTACGGCCGTGCCGACAAGGTGGCTGTGTGGTTGTTGCTCTCGCGCCTTTATTTGAATGCCGAGGTGTACACGGGGCATGAACGCAACGGTGATGCCATGATTTATGCTAATAAGGTGCTGAATAATGGTTACTATCACTTGAACTTCGATGGGGCTACCAATCCGATAACGGGCGAAAAGTATAGTGCTTACCAAATGCTCTTCTTGGCCGACAATAATAGCAATGGCGCACAGTATGAAGCCATTCTGCCCGTGTTGCAAGATGGCATTACTACCAGAACTGATGGCGGCACGCAACTGTTGATTCAAGCTTCGTATGACAATAAAAACGACAACATGGAAACTGATGTACCTTCAGGCACGAACCGTAGCTGGGGCAAGTGTTTGCAAATTAAGGGCAAACTCGTTGACCAGTTCTTTAAGGGTGCCAAAGCTCCCGAAACGGGCAGCATAGCCACCATGACTGCGGCTGCCAATGATGATCGTGCTTTGTTCTACTCAAAGGGCTATAAGCAGTATATAACTGAGGTTGACCAATTAGATAATGGCTTTGCGAGCGTAAAGTTCCGCAATGTGCGTTCAGATGGTGCACGTACATCGGCCATTGACTATGTTGACACAGACCTGCCTTTGATGCGTATGGCGGAGGCTTACCTTACTTATGCCGAGGCCTCGGTTCGTAAGTTTGGCCCGAACTCTGATGCTGATAGCAAACTCAGAGTTTTGCGCGATAGAGCACATGCTGCCCCATTGAACAATGCTACACTTGACGATATTTGTGCTGAGTGGGCACGCGAGTTCTGGTTCGAGGGACGCAGACGTATGGATCTTATCCGCTTTAACAAGTTTGCAGGACAGTCTGACTACAAGTGGGAGTTTATGGGAGGCAACGCAAATGGCACATCGTTCCCGTCATTCCGCAAGGTGTTTGCTATTCCACAAACCGACTTGAGCAATAACCCCAACTTGAAGCAGAATGAAGGATATAATTAAGTTTTGAGTTTAGAGGTTATAACGTAGGTTCTGATAACTGTGAGTAGGATACTACAATGAACAGATAAACAAGGAACGCTAAAGCCTATGGAGGCTTGGAGGGGGGCTTTTGTGAGCAACCTCCAAGCTTCACCTTAAACAACTGAAAGCATTTTCACTTCAAACAAAAATCAGCATATCATGAAACTATATAAGATATTGTCAACAGCAGCATTGGGCTTGAGCTTGGGACTTACCTTTGCCTCGTGTGCCGACGATAACGATTCTAACCCGGTGTTGCATATGCCCGATAGCTTTACACTCAACACACCAGCTTTGGCGGGTAATGCTTATGACTTAAAAAATACAACCGACTCGATAGCCTTTACATGGAGTCAGCCTGACTATGGCGGTATGCCGCTTGTAACTAACTACAAGCTGCAGTACGTGGTGAGCAAGGATGGCTCTGAGGTGGTGACTGATGCCGACGGCAAGTTGAAGTTTGCCGATAATGTAGAAGTAAAGGAGTACGATGAGGGCAAAACAAAGTGCGAGTACAAATTAGGCCCTGCCGATGTCGACTTGCTCTTGCTTCGCGAATTAGGTGTGAGCAGTGCTGCCGATGTGCCCGAAAAGGTCAATGTATATTATCGTCTGAGTGCACAAACAACTTCTACGCCTAAGGTGTATTCAAACATTGTGAAGCTGACTTATGTGCCTTATTACCAACGTATGGAAGTGGCAGACCCCGTTACATGGTATCTCATTGGTGGTTGCTTCGGCGAAGGTGGCTGGGGTGACAACTTGATGACAGGTCTGCTCCCGCTCTATCTCACAGGCGATAGCTATGACGAAGATAACGGCTATGGCACAGTGTCGTGGACAGGCTACTTGCCTGCAGGTGTAGAATTCAAACTCCGTGGTTCGCTCACTGATAATTGGGAAAAACAGATAGGTCAAGGTGCATCATTTGGCGAATTCGTTCTTAACGATGGTGGAGCTGCTAATATTTCGGCAAAAGCGAATGGCGTTTATACGATTTCGATCGACACCAAGCAAGTGGCTATGGGCAATGCAAGTGGCATTAGCATCACCAAGACAGATGACGCCACCACTTACAACCAAGTGTACTTGAATGGTAGCTTCAACGGTTGGGGCGATGGCGTGGCAATGACTCCTGTAAACAGTACAGTAGGCGTTAACAATCACGATTGGTATACCCGCATTCATTTGCCAGCTGCTACCGAGCTCAAATTCCAAGCCAATAATTGGGCGATGGAAATAGGTACTAAATATGACGAAACGCCCAGTTGCAAGTCTGGCTACTATGGTGTAGGAGTCAAGAGCGGTGGTGGAAATATCAGCATCAAGAGCGAGGCCGATTACTTGGTTATTGTAAATGATATAACTGGAGCCTTCCGCTTTATTAAGGAGTAAACAATAGTTTGAGGGGTGGAGTAGCTCTCCTTATAGTTCATTCCACTCCTCAGCTTTAAAACAGAAAGATTATGTTCAAGAAAATCATATTTGGCTTGATGGCACTCACGTGCTTAACAGCCTGCGACGAAGACTATACTGACTGGAAAGCTCCGCAAAGCAATCCACAGGAGGAAGCACAAAGCATTACGCTCAACATTACACCTTGTGCCGACATAGATCTGAGCACAGTAACAGCTGATAACATAGAACTGGCACAGTATACAATTGAGCAACCCGAGGGTTTCGTAACCGATTCATTTGCCCTTGACGTGGTAGGCAAAGATGGCAGTTTAACACCGCTTGCTGTAAGCGATAAAGGCAAGGTCGCTACAGCTGATGTAGCCAACATTGTAACCCAAGAGTTTGGTCGCCGTCCTGAGCTGCGCACACTCACCCTTAAAGCCACTGTGTATGCCTGGACGTCGGCTGATAAAACAGACCGCGTGAGCACAAGCAAGAACATAGAGGTAAAGGTAAAGCCTGTAGCCCCAGTGATTGAATCAGCCTATTATTACATAGGCGTGTTGGGCACAGACAAGAGTCACCCCATGACCAAGGAGGCTGATGGCGTGTATAGCGTAACAGTTCCAGCTAAAGGTGAATGGCATTGGTTCAAAATAGCTCCAGAATCAGGTTTTGGTGCTAATGGCAACTTTGACTGGGCCAATGAAAATAATTGCCTTTGCGCTCCTTCCAAAGACTGTGAAGCCACTGAAGGCAAGTTCGTAATTGGCGGTGGCAAATACTCTTGGCACCTTGTTGAACCCGAAGGCGCTACCTCGTTCACCATAAAGGTTGACCTTTATGAAATGAACTATAGCATCACGGCAAATTATTAAATGACCCATTAGTAAGAATAAGCAAGAACTCCATCCCTTGCAAGGGTGGAGTTCTTTGCATTAAGTACATATGTCAATGAAAAAATTTATACTCTTAATAGCATCGTGGCTACCTCTGTCCTTATTTGCTCAGGCTCCAGCCGAGAGTGAGGATGTGATGTTACAAGGCTTTTACTGGAACTCGCAAAAGCAAACGGGGTGGACACAGTTGACCCAACGGGTTGACGAAATAAGTCAGAACTTCAATCTCGTATGGTTGCCCCCTTCAGCCAGTGCTGAGGGTGGCGATGCAGTGGGTGGTAGTAATGTAGGTTACCACCCGCGTCAGTGGAATAATCAAACCTCATGTTGGGGAACAGCGTCCGATTTAAGAACCCTCATCAGTGCCATGCACGCCAAGGGCGTAAAGGTAATAGCCGACATCGTTATTAATCATAGGGCAGGTGACACTGGCTGGGGAAACTTTACGAAGGACGATTTCGGAACTTATGGCACCTACCAGCTTACCACCGACCATATATGTGCAAACGATGAAATCAATACCGACAAAAGTGCAGGAGCATGGTATGGTACGGCTAAAGGAGCTAATGATACAGGCGAGAATTGGGACGGCGCACGCGACTTAGACCATACATCACCCTACGTGCAACAAGATGTTGAGGCTTACCTTAAATGGTTGCATGGCGAATTTGGCTATGATGGTTGGCGCTACGACTTTTGCAAGGGGTATGACGGCAAATATGTAGGCATATACAATGCCGCCACACAACCTTATTTGTCAGTAGGTGAGTATTGGGACGGAGGTTATGACCCCGTGGCAGCTTGGATTGAAGCCACAGGGCGTCAAAGCATGGCTTTTGATTTTCCGTCAAAGTATGCTGCACTCAACAATGGCCTGGCCAAAAACAACTATGCCAACATGTCGTGGATAGAGAACAAAACCACCTGGCGCCCGGCGGGAATGATACATCACCACAATTACAATCGTTATGCAATAACCTTTGTCGATAATCATGACACTTATCGTGACGGCAATAAGTACACGGGTAACATTCAGGCAGCTTATGCTTTCCTCCTTTCATCGCCAGGCATACCATGTGTGTTTTGGCCCCATTGGGTGGGAGCTGACCACGATGCTATAAATCGCATGATAGCCGTGCGTCGTGCCGTAGGTTTGCACTCCGAAAGCGATGTGACGGTAACGCAGCGCAGCACCTACTATGAAAGTCACGCCATTGGCCATAATGGTCAACTCATAACGCGCATTGGCACAGCAGCCCCTACCACCGCGCCCGATGGTTACCAGTTGGTAGCAAGTGGAACGACTTGGCAAATGTTTGCTGATGATGCCGTTGCAGCATCAATAGTGCCCGTTCAGCAATCGTCGTTGAAGGTATGGACAGAGAAGGGAAAACTTCATGTGCAAAGTCCGCAGCCGCAATTAGTAAGTGTGTTCACCACAGACGGACGTATTATTTATAACAATCAAGTAACAACGTTATCGCTCATGTTGCCCGCCCATTGTTATGTAGTACAAGCAGGAGGTAAAAGCATGAAAGTGGTGGTGAAGTAAATTGATACGCGAGTTGTTCGGGATAAGAAAAGCAGAGAAATAGGTGGAGAATTGTAAGGGTAAACGATCGAAAATAGTTCGTTTACCCTTTGCTAATTCATTAATTATTTGCCCTAGAGGTCATAATTCTCGTAGACCTAACTATTGAGGATAAACATTTATTGTAAAAACTCAAATATACAACTATTGTGACCAAAGAGCACGTTTATAAGGCAGAGAATTGAGGCGGACTTGACTTTATATTATAATCTTAACGAACACTCCGCATTTATAACTTGACTAGCAAAAAGCGTGCAACTTATTGAACTGCACGCTTTTTGCTAACTATATGGTTTCGCTATAAAAAGAATTATTGCTGTCCGCTAAAGCTCTTGCCCAATAGGCAGTGGGGGCGAAGCGTCTCGCTTCGACCAGGCATGCGAGGTTCGATGCCGAGCATGCATGAGACTCATCGCTAAATGGATGATAAAAAGCTATACACACCTTTCTTCGATGAAAATATCATCGCTGCAAGAACGTATAGCTGTTCGCAAATAAGCTTTTAGCCGTTTGCAAACAGGCATCCTGCCGTTCACAAATGCCCATCCTTCCATCGTACACCGCTCGGTGGAAGAACTATCAAAACGGGACGGAAAAGCCTTCGTTTAGGCTTGATAATAAATGCTATCCAGTAAAACATTGCAAGCAACATAAATAGGGGCTGATTCTTCTCACCAGAAATCAGTCCTTTGGGCTATTTTGCATAAGATAGGCTGCATCTATACGATGAAAGGGGCTTACCTTTTCAAAAAATCATCAGCAATGCCTATTTATGGTCATTTCAAATAGGATTTCTATGCTCTTTTGAGATTTAGCGGACAACAATAAAAAAGAATAAATCTACCTAAGTCAAAAATACCCATCGGCGTATGAAGTTGCTTGTTGACTCTTTAGTCTACTTATTCAACGTGCGATCCCCAAGTTCCCTTTTGATTTTCTCCATAATCTTCCTTTTTGCTGATAACAGTCCAGGAGATAGAACCTCTTGGTTCAGCATTTCCAATGTCATCTTTAGCTCTTCAAGGAGCTCTGGATAATATTTCATTTGTTCATAGGCAAGTTTTATGCAATAGGCTCGGATAGCATAGGGTTGGGCACAAGCCGAAATCTTGGCTATGCAGAAATCGATGAAGTCAGGACGGAGTAAGTCTTTCCCGAATGGTTGACGAAGAAGAAGATTGAGCATCAAACGGCATTTGCCCACATGCTTTTCCTTCATCACTCGATCTATTAAGTTATCGTGCTTGCAGTAAAACCACTCATTGTTGGCTAAGTCGAAATGCGACATGGCATGTAAGGCATTGAACGCCACACGGTCGTCTTCATCGAAAGTAAGTTGGTATAACTCTTCTTTCCGATGGTTGTTGTCCTTGCCCTGTGTCATAAGACATAGTTCATATATGTCATTCAAACCAATCTTACCCTGTAATTTCTTTCTCATAGCCTTTGCCTCTTTGGGGGTTGTCTATCTAAACTTTTAATATTCGAGGAACTCGTCCATTGCTTCTCCAAATACAAATGCTTTGCCTCAGTGTGAAACAATAGTCCGTTAAATTTGGTGTAGGAGTGCTGATAACCAACTTGATAAACCGATATATGGAGTTCTCTGCAAAGCAGCATTTTTATTCTGTGGTGAGGCGAAGTTAAACAAAAGTATCCAATCAAACATCATGGAGATGCTATCTCTTTTGATGGTAATACCTAGAAAAGTAAATTTCACCCAAATGGGACGCTATGGTAAACGTGGTGAACAATGTTATAGGCAGACCGCTGAACGTAACATTGACAGGCTTGAGATGAACATGTGGTTAAGCGCTTATGCTTTAAAATTAGATACAATACTTCAAAAACGCTTTATATAAAAGAAAAGCACTACCTTTGCCTCACTTATCAACTGGCAATATTTAGAAATTGCCTAAAGGCTACCCAATATGCTACTCTTACCCAATTGCAAAATCAATATCGGGCTCAATGTGGTTGCACGCAGAGCAGATGGTTATCACAACTTGGAAACCGTTTTTTTCCCTATTCCCTTGCGAGACAATCTAGAATTTAAAGAGATTACCGATGAAGACGTCCCTTTTCGCCTGTCACTTGGTGGAACTCCTATCAGCGGGAATGCAGAAGATAACTTGGTGATAAAAGTTTATCTTTCATTGAAGCAAGAGTTTGATCTGCCTCCATTAGACATTTTTCTCTATAAGCACATTCCTATGGGAGCAGGCTTAGGAGGAGGCAGCAGCGATGCTGCAGCAATGATGCGTGGTCTCAACGAAGCTTACAATTTAGGACTAAGCACCATGGAAATGGAAAAGCGCATAGCATGCTTTGGTGCCGACTGCGCATTTTTCATTCAAAATTGTCCCGCTTATGCCACGGGAATTGGCGATGTGCTTTCCCCCATCAATATTTCCCTTAAAGGAAAGCATATCGTACTGGTCAAGCCCAACGTATTTGTTTCAACAAAAGAAGCGTACGCTCACGTCACACCACACCCCGCAAAGCATGCACTAAAGGAGACAATTCAACGTCCTCTTACAGATTGGAAAGACCTAATATTCAATGATTTTGAATCCTCTGTCTTCCCTAATCATCCAGAACTTCCAGCTATCAAACAGACTCTCTACGACATGGGAGCCTTATACGCTGCAATGAGCGGAAGCGGTAGTACCATTTATGGTTTGTTCGACAGACCTATGCCCGAGGCTAAATCGGTATTCAACAAGCATTTCGTATTCACTAAGGAATTACGCTAATGATTTTCTACTTTTCGGGAACAGGAAATTCACTCACCATCGCAAGACAACTAGCTAAGTTCACAACCGATGCCCTACTTGTAGATATGGCGCAACCATGGCAATCGTCGCAAACAATCGAAGCCGAAACAATAGGTTTCGTGTTTCCAGTCTATGCTTGGGGACTTCCCTTGATTGTAGAGGACTTCATTCACAAGCTTCCTCCCTTTCCACCTCATGTACACTACGTCTATGCCCTCCTTACTTGCGGTGACGACATGGCTTATACCGACCAAATTCTACAGAAAGCCCTTTCCAAGAACGGATGGAGACTTGATGCATGCTATTCCATCCAAATGCGCAACACGTATGTTTGTCTTCCCGGCTTCAACACGGATAGCGACAAGGTGGTACAAAAGAAAAATAGGGAATGGCAAAAACTATTGCCACAGATTGTACAAAAGATATTAAGACACGAGAAATCCACAGAAGCCGATTTAAAGAGAGGCTGTATACCATGGCTAAAAAGCTATGTTTTACGTCCACTTTTCAATCGTTGGCTCATCAGCGACAAGCATTTTTCGGCATTAGAAACATGCATACATTGTGGGCTCTGCGCACAACAATGCCCCCTACACAACATTTCTCTTGATTCCCAACGGGAGCCACATTGGAATGGACATTGTACGCATTGTTTGCGTTGCTTTCATATTTGCCCTAAACATGCCATTAACTACGGAAAATTCACGAGGAACAAGAAACAAGTGAAAATTATTTCCTAATTTTGCCCACCATTTCCTTATAAGGGAATCGCGTAACACACACCTTTAATATAAAAGAAAACAACAATGAACAACGAATGGTTTGAATGTAAAGTAAAATATGAGAAAACCATGGAGAATGGCCTAGTGAAGAAGGTGAACGAGCCTTACTTGGTGGATGCTCTCAACTTTACCGAAGCCGAACGACGAATTATCGAAGAAATCACGCCGTTTATGACAGGAGCATTCGAAGTGAGCGACATCAAACGTGCTCACTATGCAGAACTCTTTGAAGCACCCGGTGATGACTCTGCCGATCGTTTTTTCCGTGCAAAACTTGTATTCATCACACTCGACGAAAAGAGCGGAAAAGAGAAGAAGACTTCACAAAATGTACTGATTCAGGCTAGCGACCTACGCGACTCCATCAAGCGCCTTGACGAAGGCATGAAGGGTTCGATGATGGACTACACCATTGCCTCGGTGACCGAGACTGCCATCATGGACATCTTCCACTACGCCGTACACAGCAAAAAAGAGGGAGAAGACAAGCCCGAATACGAAGCATAACTTTCGATTCATCACAAACACCATACAGCAATGATACGTTTAGAGCAAATAAAAGCCACAATTAAGCCTGACGTAGACCTTGTGGCTGTATCAAAATTTCACCCCGCTGAGCTCATCCAAGAGGCCTACGACCAAGGGCAACGTATTTTCGGAGAAAGCAGAGCACAAGAGCTACAGGGTAAATATGAAGCTTTACCCAAAGACATTGAATGGCATTTCATTGGACACTTACAGGTGAACAAGGTGAAATATATCGCCCCGTTCATTTCACTGATTCACGCTGTTGATAGCTTCAAACTCTTGACAGAGATCAATAAGCAAGCAGCTAAACACAACCGCGTGATTCCGTGTCTTCTTGAACTTCATCTTGCCCAAGAAGCCACAAAATATGGTCTCACCCCCGATGCCTGTACCGCCCTACTCGAAGAGGGCGAATGGAAGAAGCTCGACCACGTGCAAATAGCAGGTATCATGTGCATGGCTTCCAATGTGGACAATCCCACCCAAATTCATCAAGAGTTTCATACCGCATGGAATTATTTCAACGAAGTAAAGCAGCGTTTCTTCGCCAATGATCCTAACTTTTGCAAGCGTTCTTGGGGTATGTCGCACGACTACCCTATCGCCATGGAAGAAGGTGCTAATCTCGTTAGAATTGGCACTGCTATTTTTGGCGAGAGAGAATACTAGAACTATGCCTATACAAACAAGAGGATGCATCGTTTTGACACACCCTCATTGCTGTATGAGGAAAGACAATAAAGTCTAGAACTGAGAACGGGGAATTCTTTATTCTCAACAGGAACGCGTTGTTTGCCAAACGTACAAATCAAAGCATCGCAGGATAAGATGGCAAGCGTATAGGACATTTTTTCTATACGCTTGCCATACTTTAGCTCCTATAGAAGCAAACTACGTAATGAGAGTTCGTCTACCTAACAGTTAGTAACGAACTTAGCCCAACTTTCACACCCCTAATATTGCATCTCTTGCTTTCATGGGCAAATCCAATCATTAGAGGTTAACTTTGTGTCCTACAAATTTGTATTTTCTTAAAGGGCGCATGTTTGAACTTTAGCACATCATAGATTTTTTCGCAGATTTGCTTGAACAACTACATTGTCTAAAAACAATGGCTTCTTCTAAAGCATTCGTAGCATTTGTGGTTACTAGCTTTTGAGTAGACATACGTCTGGTAATTTCTGTCCAATAACATTTTATGTTTGATTGTTTTAGCTCATACCTTATGGTGTTGACTACCCAATAGGCCAATAAGCCAAAGAATAGATGTGCATCACTACTTTCATCTTTCTGATGGTATATGGGACGCAGATTGAGATCATTCTTTAATTGACGATGGGTACATTCTATTTCCCTAATAAAGTTATAGTAGCCCCATGTTGGTTGAAGAAGGACGAAGATGATAATAGACCATTTTGACTTTATCATTCAGCTGGATAAATGCGAAGGACGAAAGAGAGAAAGTCCCCACACACCACACCTATATAAATACACGCGCGCGCGAGACAAAATCACCTGGTTATGCGTTCAAAATCAGTCTATCCTATCGGTCTTTATCCATAGAGTCTAACGGTCTTCATCGTTAGCACTTATCGGTCTTCATCGTTAGCACCTAATGATCTTCATCGTTAGAGTACTAAGATTTAGGTCGTAGAAACAGCTTAATCTTCATCGTCAAAACAACCTTCCGGAAGGCCTAAATAATCC